>VOFG01002215.1_pt1 | contig 39804 bp, 48 predicted proteins | sample 5384171 | NCBI WGS metagenome assembly VOFG01 (sample SAMN12384726, study PRJNA508395) | human gut metagenome | isolation source: healthy gut F | host: Homo sapiens
CCATTTTGCGTCCGTCATCCGTCTCATCATTGAATCGCTTGCAAAACTCCACACAAGGCTCGCTCTTGCCACGGCAGAGCAGACGCATCGTGTCGAGCAATTTCTTCGGGTTGAGGTAATCGCAGACAATTTCGCCTTCTTCGCTGATGTAGACCATGTAGAAGGGGTGAATCCGGTTCCGATTGTCAATGTTCACGCTGTCATTGATATTTCTGAGAACGAAAATCACACCGGCAGGAGAATCCTCCGTTTGTCCGACAACAGTGTGCAGACCCTTTGGTGCGGTTTCGATGTCCTCGTGCTGCTTCATGTATTCGAGCAGATCAAGCCGGAACTCATTGAGGCCCAAATCCATGATGGAAATGCCACTGGTCATGTCCTCAATGTCCACGACTTCCTCTTGCAGCCGCTTGAGCTGTGCGCGGCGGTATTCAAGATCGCCCTTTTCCTCGGCGTTGATCAGGTCATCGTCACCGGTGGAGGTCATGACCGAAATCTTCATACGGGTTTCCACGCGGCTTTTCAGGTTGATGTACTCATCAAGGTCCATATCCGGCCAGAAGTTTACAAGCTGGATATGGTCGTTTTTGCTGCCGATACGGTCAATTCGTCCGAACCGCTGGATAATGCGCACAGGGTTCCAATGAATGTCATAGTTGATGAGGTAGTCGCAGTCCTGCAAGTTCTGACCTTCGGAAATACAGTCGGTTGCAATCAAAATATCAAGCTCGTCCGTGCTTCCGGGCAGGAGTACCGACTTTCCTTTGGAAACGGGTGAGAAACAGGTTAGAACCGTGTTGAGGTCTGCCCGGAGCTTTGGAATGGTAGTCTTACCGTCAACTGTGCCGGTGATCTCTGCCGTTTCCAGTCCGAAGTTCTCTTTTGCGAATTTACTGACGTTTGCAAAGAGGTAATCGGCGGTATCAGAGAATGCCGTGAAAATAATGATTTTCTTATTTCCGGGATTGATGGGATGCTCGATCTTCTTCCGGATCAAATCGAACAGTGTTTGTAGCTTTGTGTCATGCTCCGGCGTGATGTCGGCAATCATGAGGGACAGGAGTTCCAGATTCTCCGCGTCCTTTTCCAGTTCGAGCATCCATGAAACATAATCCATATCAGCAAGATCAATTTTGACTTTCTTGCCAACGGAGAAGAAGTCGGTGTTCTGGTCATCGTAATCAAAATCTTCTGTGTCGGAAATCTCAGTTAGATTCAGGACGCAGTCCCCAGACTGATAACTTTTGATCGTTTCAATCGTATCTTCAATCAGCTTTTTAATGCGTTCAATCGTCATGCGGAAAGAAGCAACTGAGCTTTCCAGGCGCTTGAGGAGATTGATGCTCATAAGGCGTCGAATCCCTTCTTCGCGTCCCTGCTGAGTCAGGCTGTTTCCCTTGTGATGCGTCATATCGATGTACTTTGCAAGTTTCGACGGCATGATATAATTCGACGGCGTATAAATCGTCAGGCTCAACGACATAAGCAGATTGTAAATATCGTTATAGTTGATCGCATCATTCAAATCGGTCAAGCAGGGACGCAGAGAAATCGGCGGCAGACGCTCCGGGAACTTGCCGATGTCAGAAGTGTTGTAATACTTTTCGATATGCTTTCTTGACCGCGCAATCGTCACGCTGTCCAACAGTTCAAAGAAATCAAAATCCAGAGTCCGAAGAAGTTCGTCCGTCGTGCGTTCGTCAGCAGGGAGCTTGCTCCAAGCATTGAAGGCTTTCTGCGCCTGACGGAAAATTTCATCAATGCTTTTAGTTGTATCGAGCTTTTTGTTCATCTGCGAAGCATCACCCTCATAGGCAAGCGCAAGCTGATTTTTGAGGTCGATAAACTTGTTGTTGACCGGTGTTGCCGAGAGCATCAGTACCTTCGTCTTTACACCAGCGCGAACGACTTTATTAAGTAATTTCAGATAACGGTTTTCCTTTGCGTCCTCACCGGACACCTCGCCGCCATTGCGGAAGTTATGGCTCTCATCAATGACAACAAGGTCATAGTTGCCCCAATTTAGACGGTCAAGATCAATTCCGTTCGACTGTCCATGCTCACGGGAAAGGTCAGTGTGGTAGAGAACATCGTATCGCAGCCTGTCCGCAGCAATGGGATTGTTGATATAATTGCCCTTGTATGTATTCCAGTTCTCAGAAAGCTTTTTCGGGCAGAGAACAAGCACGGATTTGTTGCGGTTCTCATAATACTTGATCACGGCAAGCGCAGTGAATGTCTTACCAAGACCTACGCTGTCCGCCAGAATGCAGCCGTTGAATTTCTCAAGTTTATTGATGATTGCAAGGACGGCGTCACGTTGGAAGTTGTAAAGTATTCCCCATATTTTGCTTTCCTTGAAACCTGTGGCTTCATTAGGTAGCTCATCCTCGGATATATCGTCAAGGAATTCGTTGAAAATATTATAAAGGGCAACAAAATAGATATATTTAGGCGAATTCTCGCGATACGCAGCAGAAATATTTTCAATCACGACATCTGTGACTTCTTGCAACCTGCTTTTTATCATTCCAGAGCTGCTCAAAAGATTAAGAAAGTAATTGGCATTCTCATAACTTTCAGTTTTCTGCACTGGATAGTATGCGTTATTGCCACGCTCGCAGCCGAGATCGACGGTGGTAAACCCGTTAATAGGCATATAGGTGCTTTCATCAACCGTCATAAAACCCATCATCTGCTCCTGGGTGACGTTCGATTTGAAAACCACCTTGTGCCGAATCCAGTCTGCACACTCTTTCGCAATTGCTTTCTGAGTCAGCTCATTGCGGAGCTTTACTTCAAATTCTGTGCCGTATAAGCTGCGTTCTCTGGAAATGCGGGGGATATAGAATTCACGTTGAGCTTTCGGTGTTTTCTCGGTTACAAAGGTCGGAGAGGTAAAATGAAGCGCAACTCATCAATTCCTTCAAGCTGCTTTTTAAGCTCTTGATATGCATAGATCGAAAAACACGCTGCTGCAATGGATAGTTTGCTCCCCGCGTGAATGCTCTTTTGAAGGTCACTTTTGACTATGTGGTTGATGTTATCGATGATTTGCATTTCCTCACCTCAATGATTGGGAACTTTAATGGCAAAGTTCTGACAGCGTAAAACGCTAACATCAAAACTTATTTTTGATCCGGCACGATTTCCATTATATCTTCGACCTGACAATCCAGCGCCGTGCAAATTTTCAAAAGGATCTCCGTCGTGACATGACCGTTTCGCCCCATTTTGGTAACGGAGGCTGGGCTGATGCCAGCCTTTGCGCAGAGATCCTTTTTTCTTCATATCCTTATCAATGAGCAGCTTCCAGAGCTTTTTGTAACTCACAGACATACATTTTCCTCCTGGTGATATAAAAATGCTCTGCCTCTCGGCAGAGCATACGGGCTGTACGGCTATCCTGCCAAGGCTTTATAACACTTGACGGCGTTGTTTATTATGATAGCATATTCAGTGGAAACAAGCAAGAAAATAATACATCCGCACGATTTTTAATTCCGCAGGATCTCGAAACAAACAGTTGAACCTCCGCAGATTCAGAGCTACAATGCGAACCCCATTCAGACAAAACGGGCGGAGGCAAAGCGATGATTTACGGGGTAAAACTATTTCAAGACCGCAAGTCGATCACCATTGACGAACTAAAAAGTCAGCCCAGCAAGCTGCTGGAACTGGCAACGAAAGAGCGGCTGCCACTGCGTGTGTCCATGAAGTTTCTGCTGTTCCCGCAGGAACTTCTTGCTTCTCTCTGCGATAATGACTTTCGCTTGATCGTGCTCTCGGCGATGCGGTATGCGATGGGCAGGAACACATATATGCCGTTGGTGGTCACTGATTATATCAAGCGGCATTGTAGGCGGCCTTTCAACCATCTTAGAATATAAATTCATCCTGCTATGGAGACCTCCACAGCAGGATTTTTGATTTAACCGTGTATGATCACTTGGATAAGCGCCGGAATTCCAACGGAGAAACGCCGTAGGTTTCGGCAAAGACCTTGGCGAATTTCCCTTGATTCTCATAGCCCACAGCGCTTGCGATCTCAATGACCTTCAGCGTGGTGGATTCCAGCAGCTCGGCCGCTTTCTCCATCCGCTTCTTCCGAAAATAGTTCAGGTAGCTGTCACCGAGGATGCCTTTCACATAGAATTTAAAGCTGCTCTCGCTGACGCCGAACCGGTCAGCCAATTCTTTGGCGGTGATCCGCTGGGAAAGATCGCTGAGGATCAGCGCTTCCGCCTCTTTACAATGGCGATCTGTGACCGGGTGAAGTATGTGTCCGGCTCGCTCTCAGCGGGCATGGTCATCAGCTCATGCAAAAGGCGGACAGTAAGATATCGCAGCGCACCGATCTCAGGGTCGTCCTTACCCGCCCATGCTTCTCTGACAAGCGCGCTCAGCGCACCGTTCATCTGGTGCAGGTAAAGGCCGTCCTTTCCGCAGAACACCTCTGCGATCTGTTCCGGCGGGACGCCCATGCCTGAGCAGATTCTGACCATCCGTCCGATCCAGAATATCCAGATCCAAATAGAGCTGGATACCCTCATACAGCTTTCCGGGATAATAGAAGTCCTTTGTGGGAAGGACAGTGCTGACACAGACTTGGTTTTCTTTGACGATCGCGTACCGGTTCTGCGCGAGGGAAACATCACATCGGCCGTGGATGCAGAAATTCAGAATCAGCATTCGCTCTCCGAAAATGGAGCTGTCTCCTTTTCCCAACTGCTTGTGCAGATCTCGTTGAACGAAATGCGGATACCCGGCGCCAATGTATAGAGGTCCAGTCGTCCCTCATTTCCTTTTTGAAAGCAAAGATGGTAGTTTTTGTGTATTCATAGCGTCATTCTATCAGTTGGCGCGCCAAATCGCAAGAAGCAGCGGAGCATTTGCTGCTAAACGGGCTAAAATCATGTAAACGGATTTTACCGGAGCCTGCACTTCTGATATGATAACACGCGATTAGAGAGTTCTAACCAAACGTTATTTGGAGCAGGAGGCCGAGATATGAACACAATTACGCTTTCCGATGCGCAGCCGGGAAAACGGTATTGCATCATGGAAATCAAAGAAGAGGATCGCCTGGTCAACCGTCTGTCCTCTATGGTCTTGCTCTTCGGCAGCACCGTAGAGGGTTGCCAGAACTATAAGAAACAGCCGGTTCTGCTTTTGCCAGAGATACTCTGGTCGCCATCGGGCGGGAAGAAAGTAAAAAAATCATGGTGGGAGGTGCTGAGCAATGAGCAGTTGTGAAGCCTGCGCAGCCAGCAAAAACTGCAAATACCATGGCAGCAGCCAGTTTTACAGGAAGGATGACGGAACACCGGTCGTTACCCTGTTGGGACAGCCCAACTCCGGCAAGTCGACTATCTTCAATATGATGACCGGCTCCCATCAGCATGTCGGCAACTGGCCGGGCAAAACGGTAGACCAAAAAAGAGGGCGAATGCAAATGGAACGGTCAGCGGATGATACTGGCAGACCTTCCGGGCAGCTACTCGCTCTCCGCTGGTTCCGATGAGGAGGTCATAACCCGGGATTATATTACTTCCGGAAACGCTGATTTGGTTTTGGTGATGGCGGATGCCTCCCAGCTGAAGCGCAGCCTTTACATGCTGGCCGACTTCGTGGGCACAAAAAGTCCCGGCGGTTCTGGTGCTCAATATGATGGACGTGGCAAAGGGGCAGGGCATCTCCATAGATACGGACGCACTGTCCCGGAAGCTGGGGATCCCGGTGGTTCCCATGTCGGCCATCCGGAAAAAGGACTACCGCGTGCTCTATGAGAGCATCGAAAATGCCTTGGCGCAGAAGCCCGTCATTGCGGGAGACACCATGAACTCCGCAAAGGAAAAGATGGATTACATAGACGACCTGCTGGATGGCGTCATCACGGCGGAAAAGGATGTCAGCCGCGCATTCAGTAAGTTTGACCGAAAGGCGCTGTCGCCTGTTCGCGGAAAGCTGATGGCCTTCGGCATCATTCTGCTGATCTTCCTCCTGTCCATGATCTTCTCAGGCGTCGTGTCGGGAATCGCATCGGCGGTGCTGACGCCCCTCAGCGGCGTTCTGCGGACGGGAATGGAGCACATCCATGTACACGCCCTGCTGCTCTCCCTCGTCTGCGATGTGCTGATAAATGTGCTTTATTTTGCGCTGATGATGGCGTCCTTCGTGCTTGGCATCTCGCTTGGCTTTAACCTGATGGAGGAGACCGGCTACCTCGCCCGTATCTCTTTCCTGTTCGACAACACCATGTCCAAGGTCGGCTTGCAGGGCAAGACCATCATGCCGTTTTTCATGGGGCTCGGCTGCACCATTGCGGGTACTACCGGTACACGCGTCGTGGATAACTGGGGTCAGCGCGTACTGGCCATAGCCATGAGCTGGGCTGTGCCCTGCGCGGCGACACTTTCCGTGGTACCCACCATTGCTATCGCGCTGTTCGGCAGCACCGGCGGATTTCTCGTCATGGTGTCGATCTTCCTGTTCATGTTCCTGATGATGTGGGTGGTCTACAAGGTGTTCGGCAATTCCCTCGCACCGAAAGAGGAGCGCGTGGGACTTATCATGGAGCTGCCGCCTTACCAAAAACCTGCATTCCGCAACATTCTCTATGTGACCTTCCAGCGCACCCTTGATATTTTCCTCCGCGCCCTGCGGGTCATTTCGCTGGTGTCCATCGTGTTCTTTGTGCTGATCTACGGCTTCGGCGGCAGCGCGGAAAAACAGCATCCTCTATAAACTCGGCGTACTGATTGAACCCGTGACCATGTTCTTTGGTCTGAAATGGCAGGCATTTCTGGCATTCTGCGCATCTGCTATCTCCAAGGAGTCGCTGTTGGGCGTACTGAATACTCTCTACGACACCGGGGGCAGCTTGGTCAGCTCCACTTTCGGAGCCAAGGTTTCTGGCACTGCCGCCGCGGGAATTTCCCAGATCCTGTCCGCAAACTTTACCAAGGCGGAGGGACTGGCCTTCATCTTCGCGATAAGCTTCAATATGCCCTGCGTCAGCGCCTTGGCCGCGACCGCAAGAGAAACACACTCGGTCAAATGGACAGCCAAGATCGGCGTGTTCTACACGCTCGCGTCTCTGCTGATCGCCTGTGTCGTCTATCATATCGGGCTGCTGGTCTTTTAAGCGCAAATAAATAAAAGCTGATTAGAAAAAGAGACGGCATCTGTTCACAAGAGCAGATGCCGTCTTTCGCTGCCAAAAAGCCTTCTGTGCTTCGGACAACTTTTATTATTTTCTGCATTCCATTCCGGAGAGATACCCATAAAACTGCTCGTGCAGACGCCGCATCTCATCCGGAGCTTTCATGGCATGACGGTACATAAACACATCGCCGAAGCTGCTTTGAAAGGTTATCTTCAGCGCGAGCCTCAGTACTGGCAACGGAAGAAAACGGAACATCTGCATTTTAGCGGGCGACAGATGAACGCCGTTTCGCGCCAGCGTCCTGAAATTTTCCCGCAGCATTTTTGCAGTGTGCGCCATGACCGCCTTGTCGGCTCCTGCGTTTGCAGGAGCGTCTATTTCGTAATAGACGTCCGCAATAGGCACGACCATGCCAAGATGGCAAAGCTGCCACGCATGCATATCCGCAACCTGCTGATAGGGGATCTTCGCATGCCGGAACAAGGCTTTCAGCGCTCTTGCCTGCGGCTCATGCTCGGGGTCAAGGATGCCGAAGGTTGTTGGCTGAATGAGCCTTGGCGTCAGTGCCGCATGGAGAACACCGTCCTCAAATCCACCTCCTGCGCCGGGAAACGCCGGAATGATCCGCCCCGTACCGCAAAGCTGCTCCCATAGGCAATAGTCCTCAAGAGAATTTACCATCGTCACGATATGCGGGCTTTGGTTATCCCGTAATTGCGTCAGCGCTTCGTGAAGCTGATTTTCCCGCACAGGCACAAAGATGAAGTCATAGATGTCATCATTGGCCAGTGCGTCCAATACCCTTTTGCAGTTTGGATATTTCCGTTCTTTTCGTATCGCAGCCCATTTTGCCGCAGGCTTTCCAACCGCCGTCCTCTGGCATAAACTGCCGTATCTATACCGGCCTCAGAAAACAGCGACGCATACAGCGAGCCGATCACTCCCGCCCCATAAATCAATATCCTCATTTCAATGATCCTCCGTTCAATGTTGGTTAAAGCTCACTAACTCGACCGTTTTTCAAAAGCCGCCATCGGCGGCTTTCAGTGACTGGGTCGGGCTGCGCATATTATTTTCGTGTGCACTTGACAGCTTCCGTGATATTTCAGTGCTTTCGTCGTAAGCTCCATTATACCAGCGGCGATGCATTGACACAATATGCTTCTCAGATTTATCTGAAGCCTTCTGTCGAATTTTGAATTTTATCAGTTATAATTTATATAATTGCAATTTACTCGTTGAGTTTCACTTATAAATGTGGTATACTACGAGTAACCATGGAAGGGGGGCAAGATTCATGATCAAACGCGAACTATACATGAGCCGTATCCGTCCGTTTATCGGGACGGAGCTTATCAAAAGTCATGACAGGGATCCGCCGCTGCGGAAAGTCAGTCATGTTGGAACTGATCAAACAGGAACTCACGGAGTCCGGTGTCAGCCCGACACAGTTTATCTCCATCAACTTTGAAGATATGAGTTATTCCCACCTGCAAACAGCGCAGGCTCTGCACGATGAGATCACCAAGAGTGCAGCCTCAATAGAGGGCAAAGTCTACCTGTTTTTTGATGAGATACAGGAGGTCAAGGACTGGGAGAAGTGCATCAACTCTTTCCGCGTTTCACTGGATTGCGACATATACATCACCGGCTCGAATGCAAAGCTGCTGTCTGGTGAGCTCGCGACCTACTTGGGAGGACGGTATGTGGAGTTTGTGATCTATCCATTTTCTTTTGGAGAGTTCATGGAGCTGTATCGTTCAATCACGCCCGATGCGCCTATCCAGCAGTGTTTTCAAAAGTACCTGCTCGCCGGAGGTATGCCCTACCTCGCTAACCTCCGCTATGCAGATGCTCCGTCCAAGCAATATCTTCATGACCTGTTCAACTCTGTCCAGCTCAAGGACATCGTGAAGCGGAATAAAATCAGGGATGTTGACTTGCTTGAACGGATCATTGCCTATGTAATCGTCAATGTGGGTATGACTTTTTCTGCGACCTCTCTTGCGAAGTTTCTGAAAAACGAACAGCGCACTGTTGCCCCGGAGACGATTCTGAACTATATCAAATACTGCTGCGAGGCGTACCTGTTCTATCAGGTGAAGCGAGAAGATTTGCAGGGAAAGCAGATACTTGCCTCTAATGAGAAGTATTATATTGCCGATCACGGCATCCGCGAGGCTGTTTTCGGCGGCAATATGCGGGACATCAATCTCATTTTGGAAAATATCGTGTATCTGGAACTGCTGCGCCGGGGCTACGAAGTGACTGTCGGCAGAACGGGCGATAAGGAAATTGATTTTGTGTGCGACAGGCGCGACGAAAAGATGTATGTTCAGGTCACTTATCTGCTGGCATCGGAGGAAACGGTCAATCGTGAGTTTGGTGCGTATGATAACATTCGTGACAATTTCCCAAAGTATGTTGTTTCCCTCGATGAGTTTGACATGAGCCGAAACGGTATCAAACACCGAAACATCCGCGATTTCCTCTTGGCTGAGGAATGGGAACTAAACATGAAGCCCAGTATCACGCCAAAGGGCGTGATACTGGGCTTCTTAAAATTCAAAATGGCAAATTCCAATAATGATAAATGCCTTGATGCCCCTTACTTCCTTGTCTATTGCGCCGCAGGTGGTGAGCTGCCGCCCGCGCAGAAACCACTTGCATAACCCCGCACTCAGAGTTACAATACGACCGCTTGAACGAGAAACGCTTCCCATCCGGCACCGGTGAAAGCTCACCGGAAACCGGGCGGAAAGCGTTTTTGACCACATAGATTACCACAGACAGCGTCGGAGCACACGGAAACAGCAGAATTAAGAGCGCCAAAGAGTAACTGAAACCAAATAAAAAGGACTAAAAACCACTATAAACAAGCAGAAAAAATTTTCTCAAAAAGTTTGGGACCATCAGGTCGGGGGTTCGAGCCCCTCCACTCGGACCAAAAGCTCTCTGAAATTAGCGATTTCAGAGAGCTTTTCTTATTCCTTGTCTATTGCGGCGCAAGGGGGTGAGATACTTTATTTTCCCCTTTAGTCGAGTGTTGCGTGAGATAGCTCGCCATGATAATCCGCGTTGGCTAGGCGGTTTGTCAGCGTTCCCCATAGAGATTGATGGGCTGGCATGTCATCCACAGAATAACTGTTCTCTGTCTTAAAAGGCGTTTTCTCTGTATACCGTAGATTAATGCTAACTTTCACGGGGCTCGTTGCTATGCATCTAAACCCATGATGCTTTTGCCTCTATCAAGACCAGCAGAGCGAGTCTGTCCAGAATATTGGCTAATGACGAACAGCTCGCCCTGCTGTGGACACAACAGTGCAAAGTAAAAATCTTCCTCGCAAGAAATCAATGCTCATAAAGAGAGAGAACTGTTTGACAAAACCTTGCATTATTCACCCCTATAAGCTATAATTCTCTATAAAGTTATCCGCGATTGCGAGGTCATTTTTTGCTTTGGAAGAATTATTTAGCAACAACCTTTATTCAGTATATATAATTGCCTGTATTGCGGTTATATCATACACAAATTTCAAAGAAAACCAGCGTATGTTTCTATTGTACTTGTTTAGCTACGCAACCGCTTTCTTTGGAATCTTTCGCATATCAGTAAGCATACTATTACTTTTGCTAACTACTTATATCTTTTTAGAATATTTGACTGAGGACGCCAAAAAGCTAACATTAATTACAAAAATAGTCTATAAGTTTTACGACTATATATTTATGATGTTTTTCCAATATCATTTTTGTGGATTTTCATGGCATTTGTAGCTCTTTATATATCTCACTATCACTCCGATTACCAAGCACTTATAAGAAGCGCTTCCATTATCCCACTATTTTGGGGAGCTCATTTGTCCATTTCTCAGCCTTTCAAGATCAAAAGCATAACTGATATATGCCAAGTTTTTGAGAAATATCCGCCATATCAATTCGAATACGAAATGGTTATGCAAGCAAAGTTCGATTTGCTGTGCGCTTTTGAAGACAAAACATACTTTCAACGGAAAAACTCTTATTCGTGCATATCCTTTGAGTATATTAAGTGTTTCCTTAAGAATCACGGATTCCCTAAACTCAGCTTCTTCAAGAAAGCTTTATCGAGTATTTCAACTTCCAAAAAGCTTTATCACATAGGTCCTCAGCTATTTGCGCGCGGATATTCAACACCCGAAATGCAGCTATTAAGAACTATTGGAATTCTTCGTGGATATGATAAGTACAAGATACAACGCAAAGTATTTGAGGTTCTATATAGCAAAATTGTCTTTTCTTCACTAAAAGAATATCATGAGGCAAATACATATTTGACATTGAACCACTATCGGCATTACTTACTATATGTTTATTTCCAAACAGTAATGACAAAAATTCATGGATACAGATGCAGACCATTTTCTTCTGTATTTAATAATCCTGACAATGTAAGTACATGGTCTATGAACGGTCTGTTTATTGCTTGTCTTGGACTCAGTTTTCGCGAAGTTTCCGATGCTCAACTAGCTCTTTTCTACGACATCATTAATAATTTTGGACTGAATATAGAGCGCATTAAAGAACTCAATAAGCAGTTCCCCATCAAACGCAAGTTTGAAGATGTATAAAGAAAATCGTCCTAAATATAGGGCGATTTTCTTTATCAGCTATAGAGTCTCTGCTTTTCATATCCCGCCGTTGACTATCCAGCGGGATAAGGTACATTAAGTTGCGCAAAAGAAAAATGGACAAGAAGACATAGTTTGCAGACTCTGGTAGAATGGAGTTGCGAGACATCATTCTGAAAGGAGACAGCAAACTATGTCCGAGAAAATTGTACAGCTTAATGAGGAAATTATCAAGGGGCAGCTCAAAGAATTAGTTCGTGGAAGCGTAGAAGAGACGCTGAACGAGTTGCTGGAAAAAGAAGCGGAGTCATTGACGCAGGCTGCTCGCTACGAGCGTAATGAGGCTCGTCAGGGCTACCGCAGCGGTCACTATGACCGTAACCTCACCACAACATCCGACAACGGTACGCTCCATATGCCGAGACTCAAGGGCGTGTCCTTTGAAACTGCAATCATCGAGAGGTATCGCCGCCGTGAGAGCAGCGTGGAGGAGGCTCTCATCGAGATGTATCTGGCAGGCGTTTCCGTGCGCCGGGTGGAGGACATCACCGAAGCTCTGTGGGGCAGCAAGGTGTCTCCATCTACGATCAGTGATCTGAATAAAAAAGCTTATGTCCACATCGAAGATTGGCGGAACCGTCCCTTTCAGGGCGGCAGATATCCGTATGTCTACGTGGATGGTATCTACCTGCGCCGCAACTGGGGCGGAGAGTATGAAAATGTAGCGATTCTGGTGGCAATTGCCGTGAATGAGGATGGTTTCCGTGAGGTTTTAGGAGCTGCTGAAGGAATGAAAGAGGATAAGGCCAGTTGGATCAGCTTCTTCCAGTGGCTTAGTGGACGCGGTCTGGACGGAGTGAAGCTCATCGTTGGTGACAAGTGCATGGGAATGCTGGAGGCCGTGGGAGAAGTGTTTCCAGATGCCAGATACCAACGCTGCGTTGTCCATTTCTACCGCAATGTTTTCTCAGTTGTTTCCAAATCCAAGGTCAAAATTGTGGCAAAAATGCTCAAGGCGATCCATGCGCAGGAGAGTAAAAATGCCTCCCGTGAAAAAGCAAAGGCCGTAGTTGCCGAGCTGAAAGCGATGAAGCTGAAAAAGAAGCAGCGAAGAAAGTGGAGGACGGTATTGAAGAAACACTGACCTACTGCGACTTCCCAAGCGAGCATTGGACACGCATCCGCACCAACAATGTGATCGAACGGCTGAACCGTGAGATCCGCCGCAGGACTCGCGTGGTGGAAACATTCCCAGACGGGAACTCTGCTCTGATGCTGGTCTGTGCGAGACTGCGCCATGTGGCGGGAACTCAGTGGGGCAATAAGAAATACATGAACATGAAGCACTTAGAGGCGACTTTGGACGACGTCTCTATTGCCGGCTGACTTCATTCAGCCGAGCCTGCAAATAAATTTGCGCATAATTCTTGACAGTACCAGCTATCAGCTTGCTTCCTGCTTATATTCAGATGTTGCTTATTGCAATTCGAAATCAGCTTTCAGCATGAATCCTTGTATAATCCACAGCTTACTTCACAAGCACACAGGCGCAGACGAGCAGCTCGTCTGCGCCTGTGCGCTGGATAGTGGAGAGAAAGAGAAAAGGAACGTAGAAATCTGATTAAGTATCGGGTGCGGGGCCGACATATATCCAATCCGTCAGCCACTTGCCATAGGTTCTCGACCAAAGGCGTTTTTCTATATTTCCGTTATAGATGCGATACACCCACTCCGTCTGTTCCGCGCGCTGGACAGACACGCTGTCGTCAGAAGCTTCGCCGCAAGCGGGAGCTGTATAGTCCGCAAAGGCGGTCGCGGAAAGGCTGAGACACAGAATGACTGCAAGCAATAGTGAGATGAGCTTTTTCATAGTTGTTTTCTCCTGTTCAATTTATTATTTTTAATCCATTTAACGGTTCAGAAATCAAGTCGTCTTCTGTCACGGTATCTACTTCATACCCATTACAGATCAAGTGATAAATCTCACCGTCCCGCACAAGATATGAATTGTCCGCATTTATCATCATCGCTATCCCGCCATCCACCGCAGGCAGTGAGATGTCCGGCTGCCAGATAACCAGATACGAGGCCAGAAACAGCGCGAACATCACGGCGTATACCGCCGCCCGGCTGAGCCCTGACTTGCGCTCTCTTCTGTCGAGCAGCACGGCGAACCGGCGCTTCACGCTGTACGTCTGCGCAAAGGATGATGCCACTGCCGTGCGTTCGCCGCCGCCTTCTGTCAGGCGCTTCATCACGGACAGTATCGCACCGAGGTACGCCTTCAGCGTGTCGCTGTCCATTTTCTCTGTCACCCGGCGGTCACACTCAAGCTCCGTCAGCATTTCATACTCGTTCACGTAGACGTGCGAGAGCGGATTCCACCAGAAAAGCGCTTCCGCCGCGACGAAAAACAGCTTTTTCAGATTATCCCTCGACCTGATATGCTGTATCTCATGCGCGAGGATATAGTGCAACTCTTCATCGCTGCAGCTCATATCGGGCAAAAGTATCTCCGGATGCACGATGCCGACGGTGTACGGCTCGCTCACATTGGGCGACAGCCGGACGCGGTATTTTCCGGGGAAGTCCGCCAGAGCGCGCTCCACCTGCTCGCTGCCGGTGTAGGTGTACTTCCGCCGCACCCTGTACGCGCGCAGCTCCGCACGGGCGGTCTTGAATATGTACCACGCTGTCCCCGCGCCCCATATACCCAGCAGCACCGCGCTGACGGAAATATGCACGGCCGCGGGCGTGCTGTCCAACGCATCCGCCAGCCATGGCAGAACACGGGTGGAGCTTATCACATATGAAAAGCGGAAGTCCAGCGGCAGAAGCAGGCGCAGAACGCTCAGCACAGCCGTGAAGATGAGCGCTGAGACGGTATACTGGGTTATAAAGCTCTTCGTGCGCAAAAAGCACATACAAAAGCAGCATCCCCACGTTATAGAAGACCACCGCGCTGACGACAGAGTATACACTTATCATCGGGTCAAACTATGTCTCCCCTGCGCTCTTCAAGCATTTCCTCAAGCTCGTCTATTATCTCCGGGTTTATCTTGTCGCTGCGGATAAGCGCGTGGAAGATCATCGGCAAAACCTCCGCCGAGCTGTCAGCAAAAACATTGTCCGCGTAATATTCCTCACATGAAATGTTGGCCTCATACGCGCTCGCCCACGCCCGGCCGACCTTAATCGCGCCGCACTCTCTGAGCGCCCCTTTTTTCAGCAGCCCCGTAACGAGCAGATGCGTGTAGCTGTCCTTCCACGTTTTATTCGTGCAGAGCTTTGCGATCTCGCTTTTTGCCAGGGGTCTGTCCGCGTTCCATATGACGTTCATTACTTCAAGCTCGATTTTTGTCAGATCCATGTTTGCCCCATTGCATATATAAATATAGCTTACATCTTCTTTTATAATTATACTATAATTTTCTTTAAATTGCAAGTATTTTATTTGCAATCATACCTGCCAAAAATGCGCCGCACCCCCTGTGAGCGTGAAGCTCACAGGGGGTGCATATTACGTATAGATTTATCACTCCACGGTGTCGAAGCTCAGCTGCACCTTGAAGAGGTCGCCGTCGACCACCAGCGTCATCACGCCCTTTTGCAGCTGGGTGAGGCTGTTGGCTATCGACAAGCCCAGCCCGCTGCCCTCGGTGTTGCGGGAGCTGTCGCCGCGCACAAAGCGCTCCATCAGCTCCTCCTCACTGACATTCAGGCGCGAGTTTGAGATGTTCCTGAATGTCACCGCCGCCCCGGGGCGCAGCGCGTCGCCGCTCAGGCGCGACACGCGCGTGAGGTCGAGATAGACGCGCGTTCCGGGCATGGCGTATTTGCAGATGTTGTTCATGAGGTTGTCGAAGATGCGCCACAGATGCCGTCTGTCCGCCATGATGTACACCGCCTCCTCCGGCTTTGTCACCACAAGCTCCAGCCCCGCCTTCTTCAGCTTATCCTCATACTCCCCCGCCGTCTGCGTCAGCATCACGCCCAGCTCGCAGCGCTCAAAATTCACATTGAGGTTCCCGGTCGCCGCCTTCGACGCCTCCATCAGGTCATCGATGAGCTTTTTCAGCCGTGCCGACTGGCGCGAAAGCACACCAAGATACTCTCTGACCTTCTCGTTGTCTATCTCCTCCTTCTCCATGAGGTCAACATAGTTGACGATGGAGGTGAGGGGCGTTTTTATGTCGTGGGAGACATTGGTGATCAGCTCCGTGCGGAACCGCTCGCTCTTGACGCGGTCGGCGATCGCCTTGTTCATGCCGTCGGTAATGCTGTTGAGGTCTTCCCCGTGCTCGCGCAGCGGGCCGCGCAGCTTTGCGGTGTCGACGCGGTGATCCACATTGCCCGCCGCGATCTCATGCCCCGCCGATAAGAGCTTCTTCGCCCCGGCAAGCAGGTATATTATCCCCCCGCAGAGCACCAGCCGCTCTATAAACCAGCCGAACAGCTCCATGCCGAGGCTGTACTGCGTGATGAGCATCCAGAAAAACTCCGCCGTGAGTATGCCGAGCATGATGAGCACCGTCTTCGGCATGAGCGGGATGCTCCGGCACACGGAGCTGACCGCGCCCCACACTCTACGCACAATGCGCCATAGCCATGCGAGCAGCTTATAGCACAGCGTACCCTTTATCGCCGTGTGCAGCTTTACGCGCACGGCAAGGCTCATGCACCACCACAGCGCAAGCGACACGCCGCACACGCATATCAGCCCCGCCAGCGTCGCCACAGCGGCGTCAAGCCCGTTGTCGAGCGAGCCGTCCGTGACGGTCAGCCCCAGCACCGCGCAGAATATGGTAGGAAGCAGCAGCATCAGGGTGAAAAGGTCAAGCGGTATCTTCTCCGCCCAGGTCGGCGTGACCGCGCCGTCCGGCGCGCGCCGCCCCGCCGCCGCCATGAGGAACACGAAGAGCGCCAGCGCCAGCGCGCCCGACACTACCGCCGCCGCCAAAAGCTCGTAGCGCGCGGCGTACAGCGCGTCGAACATGCTCAGCGTGACGTACAGCTCGCTCGTCTCCGGCACGGCGGCAAGCACATAGCCCGTTATGGTGTATGGCACAAGCTCCGTGTCGTACCTGACAGGCGTGTCGGCTGCATCGGCAGCGCTCCCCTCCGCGGCGGTGTCAGTCACGTCTGACGTGGTAATTTCCTGCGCGGCGGTGTCGTCATACGGCACATCCTTCACCCGCTCCGACCATACGTAGCCCTTTGCGCCGTTGCCGTTCTGGACGATCAGCCCGCGCTCCATGTCGCTCTGCCGCTCGATGACATAGCTCATGCGCAGGGAAGCCATCGTGTACTGCGTCTTCTGCCCGCTGTATGTGCTGTAGACCTCGTCGCCGTTCTTGTCGTGTATGGTATAGACATACGCGCTGTCGGTGGAGATCGCGTCAACATCCTCCTGCGTCACAAAATCCGCGAGGACGTCGTATCCCTGTTCCCAGCACCATGTGGAGAGCATCTCATCGCGCGCGTCCACCGCGTCGATCCGATATGCGTCCACGCTGTACAGCGCCGCGACGCCGACGAGCCCCGCGCACAGCGTCATCAGCAGCGCCACGGTCAGCACGAACGCGGCGGCGCGCGCCGCTCTGCTGTTCAAAAGCTTATTCATGTTCTGCCGCTCCTTTCCTTCGGGCGTTCAAACTTGTATCCCTGCCCCCACACCGCCTTTATATAGCGCGGCTCGGCGGGGTTTATCTCTATCTTCTCGCGCAGGTGCCGGATGTGCACCGCCACGGTGCTCTCCGCGCCGTAGGGCTCATCCTCCCACACGCGCTGGTATATCTCGCGCGGCGAGAATACCTCGTCCGGGTTTTTCATCAGAAGCTTGAGTATGTCGTACTCTGTCGGCGTGAGGAACGCCTGCTCCCCGTCGACGAACACGGTCTTGCGCTTGTCGTCAAGGCTCACCCCTCCGTACTCAAGCGCCGAGGGGACCGCGCCCGCGCTCCCGCCGAGCAGCATGTACCGCCGGAGCTGTGAGCGCACGCGCGCGAGCATCTCCACAACGTTGAACGGCTTTGTGATGTAATCGTCCGCGCCGACGTTCAGCCCCAGCACCTTGTCGGTGTCCTCGCTCTTCGCCGTCAGCATGATAACGGGGACGTTGCTGATGCGGCGTATCTCCGCCATGGCGCTTATCCCGTCCATCACCGGCATCATTATGTCCATCAGGATAAGGTGCACCCCATCCTCCCCGCGCAGCTTTTCTATCGCCTCGCGCCCGTTGTACGCCTCTATGACGGCGTAGCCCTCGCTTTCAAGATATATTTTCAGCGCGGCGACGATGTCCTTCTCGTCGTCGCATACCAGTATTCTGTACATTTCCTCACCTCGCGTATATACTACCCCATCCGCGCTTAAAAACCAATGGGAAAAACCATTAAAATTTAATTAAGGCCGATATATGCTGCATTTTTGCGTTTTTGCGCAATGCTTCAAACATTTTAAGCGTTTCTCTACCTCGGGTAGAGAGGATTCTACGGCGGATATACCCGCTCTCCGCATCGGTATACTCTTTGCCGCGCGAGTAGCTTGAGTTTCCGCGCCGCCGCGGGTATAGTATCTTTTGGCACAACGCCACAAGGAGATACCAAATGAGCTATAAAATATTCACGGACACCTCTTCCAACCTGCCCACGCCCATGTTGCGTGAGCTTGGGATCGAGGTCATCCCGTTCACCTATCATGTCGGTGACGAGGCGCAGAACTGTCTCGACACCACCGCCTTTGACGGCGACGCTTATTATGCCTCTCTGCGCTCCGGCGTGCGCGTGACGACCTCACAGATCGCGCCGCAGACGTATATGGAGGCCTTCACCCCCGTGCTTGAGGGCGGCGAGGACGTGATATACGTTTCCATGTCGTCGGGCATAAGCGGCTCGTGCAACTCCGCGCGCATCGCGGCGGGCGAGCTGAAGGAGCTCTACCCCGCGCGCACCGTGCGCGTGGTCGACACGCTGGCCGCCTCGCTTGGCGAGGGTATAGTCGTGCTGCGCGCAGCGGAGCTGCGCGATGCCGGGACGGAGCTTGCCCGCGCGGCGGAGGAGCTGGATATACTCTCCCGGCGCGTGTGCCAGATATTCACTGTCGATGATCTCATGCATCTTCGCCGCGGCGGACGCCTTTCCAACATCAGCGCCGTCGTCGGCACGGTGCTGCAGATAAAGCCGCTGCTGATGGGCAACGAGGAGGGCAAAATCATCTCCATCGCCAAGATACGCGGCAGAAAGCACTCCGTGGAGGCGCTTGCGGACAAGTATGACGCGCTTGTTGAAGCGCCGGAAACGCAGACCGTCGGCATCGCGCACGCGGGCTGCCGCGAGGACGTGGACTATCTTGTCTCTCTCCTCAACCGCAATAAGCCGCCCAAGGACATACTCGTTGTCGACTATGAGCCGATGACCGGCGCGCATGTCGGTCCCGGCGCGCTGGCGCTCTTCTTTGTCGGGCGCGACGATGTGCGCTCCACGCGCTGATCAAATCTGATTCTTTCCTTTCTCCCTTCTTCTTCGCAAAGAAGCCGCCCATGGTGATGATGCCCATGGGCGGCTTTGTTTCGTTTATTCGTCCAGCTTCAGCACCGCGAGGAAAGCCTCGGTCGGTATCTGCACCGTGCCGAGCTGGCGCATCTTCTTTTTGCCCTCTTTCTGCTTTTCCAGCAGCTTCTTCTTTCGAGTAATGTCGCCGCCGTAGCACTTGGCAAGCACGTCCTTGCGCATCGCCTTGACGGTCTCGCGCGCGATGATCTTGCCGCCGATCGCCGCCTGCACAGGCACCTCGAAGAGCTGGCGCGGGATGTTGTCCTTGAGCTTTTCGCACAGCTTTCTCGCGCGAGCGTATGCCTTCTCCCTGTGCGCGATGAAGCTGAGCGCGTCGACCTGATCGCCGTTGAGCAGCATATCCACCTTCACAAGGTCGCTCGGCTTATACTCGCTCAGCTCATAGTCGAGCGAGGCGTAGCCCTTCGTGCGCGCCTTGAGCGTGTCGAAGAAATCATAGATTATCTCGTTGAGCGGCATCTCGTAATGCAGCTCGACAAGGCGGGTGTCGAGGTACTGCATGTTCTTGTACTCGCCGCGCCTGTCCTGACACAGCGGCATGATGTTGCCGATGTACTCCTTCGGCGTGATGATCGACACCTTGACATACGGCTCGTGCGCCTCGGCGATGGACGCGGGGTCAGGGTAATTGTGGGGGTTGTCGACCATGACGGTGCTGCCGTCGGTCTTTATGACCTTGTAGATAACGGAGGGGAGCGTTGTGACCAGCTCAAGGTCAAATTCGCGCTCCAGACGCTCCTGGATTATCTCCATATGCAGCATGCCAAGGAAGCCGCAGCGGAAGCCGAAGCCCAGCGCGACGGAGCTCTCCGGCTCGAACGAGAGCGAGGCGTCGTTGAGCTTGAGCTTTTCCAGCGCGTCGCGGAGGTCGGAGTACTTTGAGCCGTCCTCGGTGTATATGCCGCAGTAGACCATCGGCCGCGCGGGGCGGTAGCCGGGAAGTGCCTCCGCCGCGGGGCGGTTCGCCTCGGTGACGGTGTCGCCCACGCGGGTGTCTTCCACGTTTTTGATGCTGGCGGTGAAGTAGCCCACGTCGCCCGCGGCAAGCTCGCCGCAGGGGTCAAGCCCTATCGGGCGCATATGCCCGACCTCGACGACCTTATACTTCGCGCCGGTGCTCATCAGCAGTATCTCAGTGTCGCGGCGGATAACGCCGTCCACCATGCGCACAAAAACGATGACGCCGCGGTAGTTGTCGTACTGGCTGTCGAATATCAGCGCCTTCACCGGCGCGGCAGGATCGCCCGACGGCGCGGGGACGTTCGCCACGATGTCCTCAAGCACCGCGTCGATGTTCACGCCGTTTTTCGCGCTGATCTCCGGCGCGTCCTGCGCGGGCAGACCGATTATCTCCTCCACCTCGTTCTTCGCGCGCTGCGGGTCGGCGGCGGGGAGGTCGATCTTATTTATGACGGGGAGTATTTCAAGGTTGTTGTCGAGCGCGAGATAGGTGTTGGAGAGCGTCTGCGCCTCCACACCCTGCGACGCGTCGATTATCAGCACCGCGCCCTCGCACGCCGCGAGAGAGCGGCTGACCTCATAGTTGAAGTCGACATGACCCGGCGTGTCGATGAGGTTGAGCGTGTAGGTCTGCCCGTCGTCCGCGCGGTAGTTCAGCCCGACGGCGCGCGCCTTTATCGTGATGCCGCGCTCGCGCTCCAGGTCCATATTGTCGAGTATCTGATTCTCCATCACGCGCTGCTCGACGGCGTTGCATTTTTCTATCAGCCTGTCCGAGAGCGTAGACTTGCCGTGGTCAATGTGCGCGATTATGGAGAAATTGCGTATAAGCTTTTGATCTATCATTGCTGTTCCTTCCTCATTTGAGCTTGTCGAATACGCCCTGCGCGCTGTCGATCAGTCCGCGCACGCCCTTGCACAGCTCCTCCACCGTTCTGGCGGCAAGCGCGGCGGCGTCCTGCTCGTCACTGCGGCAGAGAAGGTAGTCCGCGCTCACGCCGTAATAGTCGCACGCGCGGCACACAAAGCCCAGCCCCGGCTCGCGCGCGCCGTTTTCATAGTGACTCAGCAGCGCCTGACTGATATTAAGGTCAGCGGCCGCCTGCCGCTGGCTGATGTTCCGTTCGCGGCGCAGCGCCGAGAGCGTCGCGGGAAAGGTGCGTGTCATCTTCCCAACCTCTTTTCCTCTTGCATGATTACCTCCGGTATTATACGGTATTTTCCCCCTCCGCGTCAAGAAAATCTCTTCCGGCGCAAAAATTTGCATTTCTTTGTGCTCACTGCTTGAAAATCGGCTCAAGTAGTGGTAGATTATATGTATCCGTTATTTAATTAAGTGGAGGATAACAAAAATGTTTGAAAATCTTATCGACATACTCAAGGCCAACCCCCGCAAGATAGTTTACACCGAGGGTCCCGACGCGCGCATTCTCGAATCTGCCGCACGCCTGAAAAAAGGCGGCTTCCTCACGCCGATACTCGTCGGCAATGTGGACGAGGTGAAGGCTGCCGCGGCAAAGGGCGGCTTTGACATTGACGGGCTTGAGATCATCGACCCCGCCACCTATGACAAGATGGACGAGATGGTCGCGGCGATGGTCGAGCTGCGCAAGGGCAAGATGACGCCGGACGAGTGCCGCGCCAGCCTCATGAAGGGCAACTACTTCGGCACGATGCTCGTGAAGATGGGCGTCGCGGACGCTCTGCTCGGCGGCGCAACCTATTCCACCGCGGACACCGTCCGCCCCGCGCTCCAGCTCGTCAAGACCAAGAAGGGCGCAAACCTCGTCAGCTCCTGCTTCATTCTCGTGCGCGGGGATGAGATGCTTTGCATGGGCGACTGCGCCATCAACATCTCCTATGAGGACAAGCTCGACAAGGACGGCAATGTGAAGCTCACCGCCGCCGCCCAGCTCGCCGAGGTCGCCGTCGCGACGGCGAACACCGCGAAGGTCTTCGGCATGGATCCGAAGGTCGCCATGCTGTCCTACTCCACCAAGGGTTCCGGCAAGGGCGCGAATGTCGACCTCGTCCGCAACGCCACCGCCATCGCCAAGGAGATGGCGCCCGAGCTCGCTATCGACGGCGAAATGCAGTTTGACGCCGCCGTCTCCCCAGTCGTCGGTCAGCTCAAGTTCCCCGGCAGCAAGGTCGCGGGCTACGCCAACACCTTCATCTTCCCGGAGATTCAGTCCGGCAACATCGGCTACAAGATCGCCCAGCGCCTCGGCGGCTTCGCCGCTTACGGTCCTATCCTTCAGGGTCTCAACGCGCCTATCAACGACCTCAGCCGCGGCTGTGACGCGGAGGAAGTCTACCAGATGTCCATCATCACCGCCGCTCTGGCGTGATTTATCCTCGGCAGCAGATAGGGCGACAAAAAAGAGCCGACTGAATGCCGGCTCTTTTTCTAATCGACCACGAAACAGGAGGCAGAGCTATGGAGAGAGAATTCTATATGCGTCAGGCGCTCGCGCTGGCGCGCGAGGCGATGGACGCAGGTGAGGTCCCCGTGGGCTGCGGGATCGCCGACGCGGCGGGGCGCATCGTCGGCACGGGGCGCAACCGCCGCGAGGAGACCGCAGACGCGACCGCCCATGCAGAGATAGATGCGATACGCGCCGCGTGTGCCACGCTTGGCACGTGGCACCTGACGGACTGCACGATGTTCGTCACGCTTGAGCCCTGCCCGATGTGCACCGGCGCGATAATCATGGGTATGAAGGCCGTGGTGAAGGAGTCACCGATGACGAGGGCTTTTCTGCCGGTGTCAAAGCCTGTGGTGTATTTTGTCCATTCACGTGGTTCCCGCCGGCGAGGTAAGCCGTGTAGCTTTCATTGTTATAGACGATGATCGGCGCGTCCTCGCCCTCTGTTCCGCTGCGCATGACATTCCCGTGCGCGGGCAGCAGCGGATACATCAGATCCATCGGGTCGCCGAGTCCCTGGATGTTATAGAAGCCGCTCACTAAATAGTCGTACTCGTCATACGGCACGACAGGTCCACCCTGCGTCTGCATCATCCGTTCGATAAGATAGTAGGCGGCAAGCGGCGTCCAGTGGTGGTCGGCCTGAAAGAAGAGCGGCTCGTCCATCAGGTGATCGTTCAGCACGTTCGGCGCGCTGACCATGTGTACCCCCGGCAGGAGCAGGCTGTTGAACGCATCCTCAAAGTTCTCGTGCCAGCCGGTGTATTTACCGCTTTTTACCACAACGTCCCTGTAGCTCGTCACAGGTATGCAGGAATAGAACACCTGCCCGTCCTCCGGGAGAACGCCTTTGTACTCATTGAGCACGTTCGCGACCATGCCCACGCGCAGCTCGCTGACGTCGGCAAGCAGCTCCTCGCTCCCGTCCGGGCACAGCATATACAGGCCGTAGCCCCCGGATGCGTCACTGCCCGGAGCCTGCGCGGCGCTTTTTTGGCCTCCGCTCTCCTGCGCGGGGGATCCTCAGCCGGGGCGGCGGTATCCTGCGCCGCCGTGCCGCCGCTTATCTCGTCGGCCATGGAGATGCTGCTGAGGAGCATCGTGTCCTCATAGCTTGCGGCGCTGAAAAGCCCGAGCGCGGCCTTGCTCGCCCCTGGCGACGGAGTCGCGCAGGAATATACCGTCGCTCAGGAAGCTTTCAAAGCCCGAGGAGAAGGCTCGCCGGAGAAAACGCTTTCGGCGGAGGTGTCGGGGAAAGCCGCCAGCATGCGCTTTTCACTCGGAGACGCGCTCTTCCCGATCGGCGGATATCAGCGTCCCTGAGCCCCGCGCACAGCAGAAGGAAAAGCCAGAAATATATAACCACGAAATCAAGTCTTTTTTTCATCGCATATTCCCTCTGCTCTCAGAAACGGAAATAAATAAACGGATTGTAGCTTTGCCCGACGATGAATATCATCGACAGCAGCATGAGCGCCGTCAGGCACACGAGGGAGACGATATCCGCCGCGCCCTCAAGCTTTTCATGCTTTCCAAGCCATGCCTTGAGCTGTGGCAGGATCGGCAGGCTCGCGATGGCGGCGATGAGCGGGAGCACCGTGTACTTGCGTATGACGGCCATCGTGACCGGGTCGCTCAGCCCCGCGGCGCCTATGCCGAACATCGCGCCGAGGTGCTTTCCGAGGCAGCCCATGTCCGTATAGTAGAAGACCGTCCAGCCGACGACGATGAGGAACAGCGCCGCAATATGCTGCGCCGCACCGGGGAGCTTTCACGGAAGTCCGCGAGCACGAGCTTTTCGAGGATAATGAGCACCCCGTAATACAGCCCCCATATGACGAAGTTCCAGCTTGCCCCGTGCCATAGCCCGGTAAGCGCCCAGACTATCGCGAGGTTCAGCGCGGTGCGCGCCCCCTGCCGCGCCGGTTGCCGCCGAGCGGGATATACACATAGTCGCGGAAAAAGCTGCCGAGCGAGATATGCCACCTGTGCCAGAATTCGGAGGCGCTTTTCGATATGTACGGATAGTTGAAGTTTTCCTTGTAGGTAAAGCCAAAGATCCTGCCCATGCCGATCGCCATGTCGGAGTAGCCGGAGAAATCAAAATAGAGCTGGAGAGAATAGAGCACGGAGATATACCACGCGCCGAGCATGGACATCCCACTCGCTCCTGCGGCCGAAGGCAGCTCCTCGATGATGAGCCCGCAGACGTTTGCCAGCAGCACTTTCTTTGAAAGGCCGACGACGAAGCGCTTCATGCCCTCGGTGAAGCCCTCGAGCGTGCTCGCGCTCGTCGAGCATCACCGCCACGTCGGAATACTGCACGATAGGCCCGGCGATAAGCTGCGGAAAGCAGCTTACATAGAGCATCAGCTTGAACGGGTCGCGCTGCACGGGGCTCTTGTCCCGGTACACATCCACCGTATAGGTCAGCACCTGAAAGGTATAAAGGAGATGCCTATCGGCAGCTCCAGCACCGGTATGCTGAATGAGACGCCGAAGAGGGAAGTGACGGAATTGACGAGAAAAGCGGCGTACTTAAAATAAAACAGCACCGCGAGCGAGGCCGCCACGCCGACGACGAGCGCCGTCTTCCTCAGCCCCGGGGACGAGGCTCTGTCGATAAGCATGGCGGCGACGTAGTTTATCGCGGTCGAGCCGATCATTGCGAGCACCCATATAGGTTCGCCCCCAGCTGTAAAAGATAAGCGACGCGACAAGAAGAACGCCGTTTCTCCACCGCAGGTCGGTGCAGATAAAGTAGAGTATCAGCACCGCGGGGAAGAAAAAGCGTGGTAAAAGTGAGGCTTGAAAAAGTCAAGAAAACACCCCTGCTTACAATAGTGCCGCGTATCTGCTTCAATACGTCAGCATAATGTAATCAGTATATCCCTCGGGTATGCGTTGTCAAATATTTCCATCAATGTGATGATACGGGCGAAACACCAAAAGACTCTTTATCCTATCCTCCCGCCGTCCAGCAGGTCAAAGTCAAGAGAAACGTTAGAGCCGTCCCCATCCCGGTCGAGCAGCTCCATCGGACTTTCATGCACGCCGGGGATGCTGCCCGTCACGCTCAGCCTGCCGGGGAAAGAGAGCGACGGCACAAGCAGAAAGTCCCCGCCGCCGCACGGCACACGTATATAGCCCACGCAGACGCTGTCAATGTCGAGCCGCACCTCGGTGATGACCGCGCCGATAGCGTCCCAATACTCTTTCTCGGAAGCGTGACCCGGTATCAGCGTCTCACAGCTCAGCTCCCGCATCGCCTGTATCGCGAGCGGCTCCATGTCCTCCCTGGTTTTCAGTGCCGCAGTCTGTTCTGTCACCTCGACGATCTCCATCGGCGAAGTGTACTGCAGATCGATGAGCGCTCCGCTGTTCGTCATGCGTATAGTCAGGCTCTCGGGACAGCAGTCCTGCCCCGCGGCGCTCTGCCAATTGACCGGATAGCCCTCATAGACCGGCCTGCCCGTCACGTCTATCTGCCAACCCTCGCCGGTGATCTCTGTCCTGTCTGCCGCCGCTGCGTTGAAGCGCCATTCGCCGAGCCCCATCTCATTCGCCAGCGCAGCCGCCTTTGCGCAGGCCGCTTCAAGAGCGCTTTTGTCCGCCGCCGCGTCGGAGTATAGCCCCATGCTCATGTACCATTCCCGCGTCTGCGCTCGCCGCTCATCGGCAGTGCCCCGGAATCGGGCATGAGAACAAAGACCGAGAGACTGTGATTGCGAAAGTCCTCCCGCTCATTGTTGTTGAGCCAAAACTCATACGGCACACCGCCGAGCTCCGTCACCGCGCGCAGGTCGACGGACATGCCCGCAGGGGAAAGCATCGGTATAGTATGGGTCGCTCCCGGCGTAGTCAAAGCCGTGCACGGCGTAGTGCTCCATTGGATAGAACTTCCATTCGCAGGCTCTCGGCGTGACCTCCTCCCGTGCATTGGCATAGGCGTTGCGGTAATATTCCAATATCGCGAGCCGCGCATCGCGCACGCTCTCTATCCAGCTGGGCGGCGCGTCCGCCCCCGTGGTCGGCCTTTATGCTCTCGTCGGTGACGGCGTATTCATATGCGGCGATCATATCCGCGATCTCGGCTTTGCTCAGCTCCTCGGAATACTCGTACAGCTCCGCCTCACCGAAAATCCCCTTTGCCATCTGCCGCGCCATATCCGACGTGATGATCTTCGGGCGCACCCGAAGGACCGGCATCGCCGCGGGAATGGAGTCTGCGTTATCGTCATGGATGCTGATTTTGATCAGGCCGTCATCGGTGGTGAACTCAACATTTACGGCTCGCGCGGCCCCGGTGTCTCCAATCGGAGCAGGTATCTCTGCTGACTGTTCCGGACTGCCGCAGGCGTACAGCCATAGCGCCGCGCAGCAGAGAAACAGTGAAATATATTTTTTCATCTCAACCACCTTTCAGAATCAAAACAGCGTCCTCCGGTGCATCTGCCCCGGCAACAGCGGAAAAATCTATGCTGTCAGCTAAGCTTTCCGCAAAGAGCTTTTCATCGCCGCCTCCCCACGCTGACAGCCATAGCTCGCCCTGACCGTCATCACAGCGCCGTCACCGGAATAAAGCACCAGCAGCTCATACTGTGCCCATGCCTCGTTCGTGCTCATATCGCGCACGGCGATGCTGACCTTATCGCCGCGGCCGGCAGTGTATTCCCCCTCCTCGTATTCACAGGCTCCGCCCGCCGTCATATCGTCGCAGGGCAGGCAGCCGCTCGTTTCCAAGTACACTTCGTACAGATACCGCTCCTGACCGATAATAGCTGCTGCCGAAATGTGAAACGATCCGTCCTCATACGCGCCGTGCTCACGGCTCTGATCCCCGGCGTTCGCTATTGCCCGGCGCTCCGTGTGCAGCGCCAGTCCGTACCGTGCGGCGATCTCCTGCAGTTTTGCCCACATTGTTTCATCCCAGACCTGATACAGGCGGCAGATCTCTTTGTTTCGTTATCCGCTGCAAAGCTCCGCTCAAGGTCACGCCATTCGTAGTAGGGCTGCCCCTGCTCTGTCTGCTCCGCAGTTTTCTTGTCGGCGTAGCCACCTTTGAACGCCAGCCATTCAGCCGCCGCCTGATACTCCGCCGAGCCTATCACTCCGCCGAGGAGACATAGTCCCGATGGTGTACCGCGCGCAGCCTGTCTACTGCCTCCCCGCCTCGCCGGGAGCACGCTGCCGCCGGGGTCGTTTATCACCCTGCCCGTGAGCCCGAATAGCCCCGCGGCATACGCTGTCAGCGTCAGCAGCGCCGCAATGACCGCCGCGATGATGAGCGTGCGCACAAGCTTTTTATATGAGACGCGCGCTGTCTCGGTTTTCCCATATATCGCGTCCCCGGCGGCGAGAACATAAGCGCCGTCTATCTGCCCGAAAGCGTCAAAAACTGCTCTTTTGTCACTGCAAGCCCTCCTTTTCGAGCCGGTCGCGCAGCCGCAGCCGCATACGCCGCAGCGTGGAGAGCACCGTATTTTCTTTATCCCGAGCTTCGCGGCGATCTCCGCCACCGGCAGGCCGTAGCAGTACCGCGCGACGAAGAGGTTCCGCTCTGCCTCCGTCTGGGATGCTAAAAAGGCGTTGAAAGCCTGTATCAGCAGTTTGTTTTCGATCGTCCGCTCCACGCTGAATCCCGAGGGGATGCACTCGGCAAGCTCCTCAAGCGCGATGAGCGCCTCGCCCCCGCCGCGCTTTGCGGCGGAGCGGCGGCGCAGCCGGTCGACGGAGATGCGGCGTGTCAGCGCACCGAAATAGGCCTTGAGGCAGTTCGGGCGCGTCGGAGGATGGCGTTCCACGCCGCAAGCCATGTGTCGTTCACGCTCTCTTCCGAGTCGCGCGCATCGCGGAGAATGCCGTCCGCAACGCGGTAGCAGTAGCCGCCGTAGGACGCCTGACTTTCGTTTATCGCCCGCTCCGAGCGTCTGAAATACAGCTCTATGATCGAGGTGTCTGTCATATATGAACCCCCCTTACATTATCCAAGTCGTATTCCGCGGAAAAAGATTGCAGCTGCCGAAAAAATTTCTAATCGGATTATATCAGCTCATGCGGCGCCTGCAAAGATGCGCAGAGGGGAAAGACTTTACTATAAAATACAACTGCAATTTGCGGTGAAATATAAATGCGTAAAAAGGTACAATGTACAAAAAAACAATGCGCTCGAACTCGGTATTGGCTTAGGCAGCGTAAAATTTTGCCCAATGATGACTGATTTTTCCGGATTTTTTGAATATAGTTCTTGATTTTTTTTGTGATTTCTGTAAAAATAAACACGTTCTATTATATATGACTCAGGAGGAATCAAAAAATGACTTACGAGATGGACGTTGCCGGCTTGAAACGCGAGCTGCCCTTGTGCAAGGTTTCTGACGACCTTTACATCGGCGCTTTCGTCATGTTCGGCGATGTGGAGCTGACTGTTCACTGCGCCGCCGAGCTGCTCAAAGCGCGCTCCCGAGTACGATTACCTGATCGCACCGGAAGCCAAGGCGATCCCCTGCTGTATGAAATGGCCCGCCAGAGCGGCGCGGATAAGTACTTCCTCGCGCGCAAAGGCCCCAAGGCCTATATGTCCGGTGTGTTCGAGGTGGACGTCAAGTCCATCACCACGATGAGCGTGCAGAAGCTCGTCATCGATACCTCCGACGCCGAGCTCATCAGGGCAAGCGCATGCTCATCATTGACGACGTTATTTCCACCGGCGAATCCTCTGCGCTATGGAGGAGCTCGTCACCCGCGCGGGCGGCATAGTCGCCGGCAGGATGGCAGTCCTCGCCGAGGGGCGACGCGCAGAAACATGATATCATCTGCCTCGCTCCGCTGCCGCTGTTTAACCCCGACGGCACCGTAAAAAGAATAAATCAAAAACCACGCGTTTTACGCGTGGTTTTGATTTTCTGTATCACTCCGCCGCCGAGGACGGTGTCCCCCCGTCATAGAGCACGGCGGCCTGACCGGGGTTATCGCGCGCTGCGGCTCATCAAAGACGATGTGAACGGCGTCGCTCCCCCGACCGGCGTCACCGTCGCCCACTGCTCGAGGGTGGCAGTAGCGTATCTTCGCCTTGCAGCGCAGCTCATGCATGGGTGCTGCGCCGCTTATCAGTTGAAGTCTGTAACATCCGCCTCGCGGCGGAAAAGCTCTTCATTGCTGCCGAGCACGACCTCGTTTGTGTTCGGGCAGATATCGCAGACGATTACAGCGGCGCGGCCGCGGCGATGCCGAGCCCTTGCGCTGGCCGATGGTGTAGTGTATCACGCCCTTGTGCCGGCCTAAAATGTTGCCGGGCTGTCCACAAAGTTCCCGCACCGGCCTGCGCCCGGTGTGCCTTTCAATCACCCGGCATAGTCCCCGGCGGGACAAAGCAGATATCCTGGCTGTCGGGCTTTGCCGCGAGCGAGTCGACCCGCCGCTCATCGCGATCAGTGCTTTTTCATTGGCGTGACCTCTAAATCATATAAAACCCATGTATTTGATATGCGACAGTATAGAGCCTATTTTACAAAGCTGTCAAGGCGCCGGAAATTTTGCGATAGGGCTTGACAGAAGAGTAAGGCAGTGCTAATGTAATGCCTACAAAGCCGATAGGTTATTGGCTAAATGATAGGGGCGCTTTTTATGGAATATATATTTATATGGTTTCGATGTTGATAGCAGCAGGAAATAGAACTCAGCACAATTAAAACTGTATATTTATATTTTCTAAAAGGAGCTTTTGACAATGAAAAACTTATGAAAGAATCACCGATCTGATAGGCGGCACTCCGCTTATGAAGTCTTACGAACTACATAAAGGACAATGATCTCGGCGCGGACGTTTACGGCAAGCTTGAATACTTTAACCCGCCGGCAGCGTCAAGGACAGAATCGCCCGCGCGATGATCGATGACGCCGAAGCCAAGGGCGCGCTCAGCCGGACTCCGTCATAATCGAGCCAACGAGCGGCAACACCGGCATCGGGCTTGCTGCCGTCGCCGCCTCAAGGGGCTATAAAGTTATACTCACCATGCCGGAGACGATGAGCGTAGAGCGGCGTGTTGCCAAGGCCTACGGCGCGGAGATAGTTCCTGGACCGACGGGGCAAAGGGCATGAAGGGCGCGATAGCGAAGGCGCAGGAGCTGCCGAGACGCCGAACAGCTTCATCCCCAGCCAGTTCACCAACAAGGCCGTCCGCTGCGCTTCAAGACGACGGGGCCCGGAGATCTGGGAGGACACCACTTGGTAAGGTCGATATCTTTTGTTGCGGGCGTCGGTACGGGCGGCACGCTCTCCGGCGTGGGCGAGTACCTCAAGAGCAGGAATCCGAACGTCAAGGTCGTCGCGGTCGAGCCTGCGGGCTCTCCGGTGCTCTCGAAGGGCACGCCGGGACGCACAAGATACAGGGCATCGGCGCGGGCTTTCGTCCCCGATACGCTGAACACCGGGATATATGACGAGATCATCCCGGTCGAGAACGAGGACGCTTTTTGCCGCCGGCCGCGCACTTGCCAGACGCGAGGGGCTGCTTGTCGGCATATCCTCGGGCGCGGCGGTCTTTGCCGCGGCGCAGCTTGCAAAGCGCCCGGAGAACAAAGGGCAAGATCATCATTGCCCTGCTCCCGGACACCGGCGAGAGATATCTCTACCCCGATGTTCTCGAGTAAGAACAACAGAATATCAAAACGGACTGTCTCAATTTGAGGCAGTCCGTTTTGTTGTCATGTTCGCGATATATACCCCGGCGAGGATCACGGCCACGCCGACGGTTTGAAGCGCGGTAAAGCTCGTGCAGCAAAAGCGCCCCGGCAAGCAGCATCATATACGTGACCTCCGCGCCGGTGTAGCCATGCGCCTTGCTGACAAAGACGGTGTACAGCTTTTGAATTTATACCTTCCCTTTCCGTGACCGGATACAGGCTCAATAATATCTGCCCGAGCAGAGAGGAAAGGAGCTTGACGCGCCGGAGTTTTTTCAGTTCAAGGAGCTCTGTAACGGCACTTCGGCCAAAAACTTCGTCATAGCCGAACTTATCAAAGAGCCTGCGGCTATGGATAATTGTTTTCAGAGAAGCCTTTCTCCGAAAGTACACTTTCAATGTCCACTTTTACACTGAATGTCCACTTTCATCTTTCCATGTCCACTTTTTGCCGTCAGAATATGCCGCATTCTCTTTGCCCTTACTTCTCGTTGACGATCAGCTCAAGCACGTCGGGGCGCGCGTAGTGCCCGACGGCGTCATGCTCCATCTTGCAGGCGGCGGGAGGTTCATGTCAAGGTCGGCATAAATTATCGTCTCCTCGTCCCAGACCGGCTGGGTCACATAGTGCCCGTGGGGTCGATGACGCAGCTGCCGCCGCGGCACACGTACTCGGGCAGCTGCTCCACCATCTCACGCTCGTGGATATCGGCGGGGTAGGAGCTGCGCCTGACTATCATGTCGGAGTTAATGAAGTAGCACTTGCCCTCAATGGCGATGCTGGATCGTTGCCTGCCACTCGGGGTTGTCCTTGGTGTTCGGGGGGAGATGTAAATGGTGATGCCTTTCTGGTAGAGCGCCACACGCGCGAGCGGCATATAGCTCTCCCAGCAGATAAGGCTGCCGATTGGCCCCCACGGGGTCTCCGTTATCGGGAAATAGTCCTTGTTCGCGTCGCCCCAGACAAGGCGCTCGGAGCCGGTGGCTTGAGCTTGCGGTGAATTTTATATGAGCCGTCCGGCTCGAAGATGACGTTGCTGTTATAAAGCGTGCCTATCACGGCGTCGCGCTCGGAAAAGCCGAGGCTGATGTACGCGCCCGTTCTTTTCGCCGCCTCGGCGAGCTGCTGAAACCCGTCTCACCTGCGACGATGGATGCGTCATAATAGCGCTTCCAGTCCCTTGCGGCCGTCGGCGTTGCGCTTGCCCATGCTGAAGCCGAAGTTCATCCCGATGGGATAGCCCGGTATGAACAGCTCCGGGAAGACTATGAGGTCGGGCTTCTGCGCGGCGGCTTCGTCAATGTACAGCAGCGCCTTTTTCAAGGCCCGCAGCTTTATCGAACATCACAGGCTCTGCCTGCACCAATGCTATTTTGCAAGTGCTCTTAACATCTTTCATAATTGATCCCTTTCCTTATATCATATAGTCGTCCGCCGGGCTGGCGCGGTGCTGATCCATGATATCCTGAAGCGTGATGCCGTCAAGATATTCGTTTATCACCTTATACAGCCCCTGCCAGACCGGGAACACGGCACAGTCCGCGCTGCGCGTACAAACCGGCGTCTCCTCACCGGCGCAGGCGACGGGGGAGAGGTCGCCCTCCGTGAAGCGCAGTATCTCCCCGACCGTCAGCGTCTCCGGAGCCTTGGCGAGCTGGTAGCCGCCCTGCGAGCCGCGCTCGGTTTTAAGAATACCGGAGCGGTTATACATCGGTATGATCTGCTCCAGATATTTCTTGGATATGCCCCTGACGCTCGGCAATGTCCTTGAGCGCGATGTATCCGCAGTTCCTGATGCTCCGCGAGGTCGAGAAGCATACGCAGCGCATAGCGCCCCTTTGTGGAAATCTTCAAATCAAAACACCTCGATCGTTTTATACACCTATATTACCATGTTTTTAGTAGGCTTTCAACCTTGGACTTATCGCGCTTTACATGTATTTTACATGAGCGCGATTTTTCATTTTACGTGGTGACGCTATTATTATAGCCGTAGCATGAAAGACTACAAAGAAGAAATGAGTGTTCTCATATCGGAAGAACAAAAAGGAGAAACGAAAATGAAAAAGATTATCAGTATAGCACTTGCTGCAGTTCTCGCGCTTGCACTTCTGGCTGGCTGCGGCAGCTCCGCTGCCCCGGCTACCACGACCGCTCCAGCGGCCGACAGCGCAGCTCCCGCTTCCGAAGCTCCCGCAGAGCTGAGCGGCACCGTCGCCACCGACGGCTCCACCTCGATGGAGAAGGTCATCGGCGCGCTGGGCGAAGCCTTCATGGAGGCGAACAAGGGCGTGACCTTCACGTATAACCCCACCGGCTCCGGCTCGGGCATCACCGCCGTCAGCGAGGGACGCTGCGACATTGGCCTGTCCTCCCGCGCACTGAAGGACGATAAGAAAGCCTCCGGCCTCAAGGAGACCGTGCTCGCCCTCGACGGCATCGCCATCATCGTCAACCCCGCGAACCCCGTCGCCGATCTCGACCTTGAGACCATCGCGAAGATCTACACCGGCGAGATAACCAACTGGAGCGAAGTCGGCGGCAATGACGCCGAGATCGTCCTCATCGGCCGTGAGGCCGGCAGCGGCACAGAGACGGCTTCGAGACCATCACCGACACCAAGGACTCCTGCAAGTACCGTCAGGAGCTGACCTCCACCGGTGACGTTATCACCACCGTTGCCAATAACCCCGACGCGATCGGCTACGCTTCCCTCGCTCCCTCAAGGACAGCGTCAAGGCGCTCACCGTCGGCGGCATCGCCCCGACCGAGGAAACCGTCAAGGACGGCAGCTACGTCGTGCAGCGCCCGTTCGTCCTCGTGACGAAGACCGGCACGGAGCTCATCCACTGCTGCACAGGCGTTCTTCGATTACGCCCCTCCGCTGACGCCGCCGATCTCATCGCGGCAGCCGGTGCAGTCGCAGTAGCAAAGTAATTATCCCGAAAAACCAAGGCGGTCAAACACCGCCTTGGATCAAAGCATATTGAAGTATCGGTACGTTTTGATAAACCAAGGGAGCAATCGGAGAAAAACGAATGAAGAGCAACAGAGCTTTTGAAAATATAATACACGGGGTGTTCCTCCTGCTCGGCCTGATAACGGTCGGGTGCGTGCTGCTGATAACGGTGTATCTCGTCATCTCCGGCATCCCCGCGATACGCGAGATCGGGATTATCCCGTTCCTGTTCGGAACGAAATGGGCCTCGACCGCGGCCGAGCCGAGCTACGGCATACTGCCGTTTATACTCACCAGCATTTACGGCACGGCGGGCGCGATAGTCATCGGCGTGCCTGAGGGCTTCCTGACGGCGGTGTACCTCGCAAAGGCCGCGCCGCCGAGGATAAAGACAGTCATGGGCTCGGCGATCAGCCTTCTTGCGGGCATCCCCTCGGTGGTCTACGGGCTTGTGGGCATGCTGATACTCGTGCCGGGGATAAGGAAGATATTCCACGTCCCCGACGGGGCGAGCCTTCTTGCCGCTATCATCGTGCTCGCGGTGATGATACTGCCGTCGATAATGAAGGTGTCGGTCACGGCGCTTGAGGCCGTGCCGCGCGAGTATGAGGACGCATCGCTCGCGCTGGGCGCGACGCCGATAGAGACGTACTTCCGCGTCTCCGTCCCCGCCGCGCGCAGCGGCATCGCGGCGGCGGTGGTGCTGGGCGTCGGGCGCGCGATAGGCGAGGCGATGGCGGTGATGATGGTGTCGGGCAACGTGCCGAACATGCCGAAGCTCTTTGAGAGCGTGCGCTTTCTCACAACGGCGGTCGCAAGCGAGATGAGCTACTCGAGCCGGCCTCCAGCGTCAGGCGCTGTTCTCGATAGCGCTGGTGCTGTTCCTCTTCATCATGCTGATAAACGCCGCGCTCAACTTCTTCCTCAAGCGCGATAAGGAGGGGAACTGAGAATGCTCAAGCATAAATTCTCCGGTAAGCGCCGGGCATATATCGTCACGATGCGCACCCTTATGACGCTTGCCGCGCTCGCTCACGGCGGCGCTGGTGATCTTTCATGATCGGGTATGTGCTGGGGAAAGGGGCTGCCGAACGTGACATGGAAGCTGCTCTCTACAAAGCCGAGCTATCTCTATCAAACTCCATCGGCATCCTGCCGGATATCCTCAATACGCTCTATATCGTCCTTGCCTCGCTCGTGTACGTGCTGCCTTTGGGCGTCGGCGCGGCGATATATCTGACCGAGTACGCCTCGAACAAGAAGCTCGTCGCGGCTATCGAATACGCGGCGGAGACGCTGTCGGGCATACCTTCGATAATATACGGCCTGGTGGGCATGCTGTTCTTCTGCCAGTTCCTCGGTATGAAAACTTCCCTCTTGGCAGGGGCGCTGACGCTTGTTATAATGAACCTGCCGACGATCATGCGCACCACACAGGAGAGTCTTAAAACCGTTCCGCAGAGCTACCGCGAGGGCGCATTCGGACTTGGCGCGGGCAAGTGGCGCGTGATCCGCACGGTCGTGCTCCCCGGCTGCGTCGACGGTGTTATAACCGGCTGCATCCTCTCGGTCGGGCGCATCCTCGGTGAATCTGCGGCGCTGCTGTTCACGGCGGGGTTTGCCCACGCGCTCAACGGCCTGTTCGACGGCCTTGCCGAGTGCGGGGGCGACGCTGACCGTGGCGCTGTACGTGTACGCCAAGGAGCAGGGTGAGTTTGAGGTGGCGTTTGCCATCGCCGCGATACTCATGATACTGACGCTGCTGATAAACCTCGCCGCGGCGCTGGTCGAAAGATATTTCAAAAGGAAGAAGAGCTTATGACGCAGGATAAGAACAGTATAATAAAGGCCGACGATCTCTGCCTATGGTACGGCACGCATCAGGCGCTGCACGATGTCAGCATCGACATACCCGAAAAGAGCATAACCGCGCTTATAGGTCCGTCCGGCTGCGGCAAGTCGACGTTCCTGAAAACGCTCAACCGCATGAACGACCTCGTGCCCGACGTGAAGATCACGGGCAGCGTGAAGTATAAGGGCGAGGATATCTACGACAGCCCCTCGGCGGACGTCAACGAGCTGCGCCGCCAGGTCGGCATGGTGTTCCAGAAGCCGAACCCGTTCCCCATGAGCATCTACGACAACATCGCCTACGGCCCGCGCACGCACGGCATCAAGAACCGCGCGCGGCTGGACGAGATAGTCGAGCGCTCCCTGCGCGGGCGCGGCGATCTGGGATGAGGTCAAGGACAGACTCAAGAAAAATGCGCTCGGTCTCTCCGGGCGGCCAGCAGCAGAGGCTCTGCATTGCCCGCGCGCTCGCGGTCGAGCCGGAGGTGCTGCTGATGGACGAGCCGACGAGCGCCCTCGACCCGATCTCCACCTCAAAGATCGAGGAGCTTGCAGCGCAGCTCTGAAGGAAAAAATACACCATCGTCATCGTCACGCACAACATGCAGCAGGCGGTGCGTATATCTGACAGCACGGCTTTTTCCTTCTGGGAGAGCTGATAGAATACGGCGGGACTGAGCACATATTCTCCCAGCCGGAGGACAAGAGGACCGGAAGATTATATAACGGGGAGGTTCGGATAATGAGGAGCCGTTTTGATGAACAGCTTGCGCTGCTCAACAGAGAGCTGATAGAGATGGGCGCGCTGTGCGAGGAGGTCATCGCCCTCGCGTCGAAGGCGCTGACCGAGGCTGACATGAAGCTTGCGGCAAAGGTCGCGCCGCTGTCGGCGGACATTGACCGTAAGGAGCGGGAGATAGAGCGCTGTGCCTGAGACTGCTTCTGCAGCAGCAGCCGGTCGCGCGCGATCTGCGGCAGATATCCGCCGCGCTCAAGATGATAACCGACCTTGAGCGTATCGGGGATCAGGCCGAGGAGATCGCCGATATCATCGGCTTTATCGACGGGCACAACCCCGAGGACTATGTCACCCTCACCGAAATGGCCAAGGCCGCGATAACATGGTCACGGAAAGCATTGACGCTTACGTAAAACATGATACAATACTTGCGGAGAAGGTCGTCGACGAGGACGATATCGTCGATGAATATTCCTGCAGGTAAAGCAGCAAGCTTATCGCCAAGATAGCCAAGGACCCCGACGACGGGGAGTACGCACTTGACCTGCTGATGATCGCAAAATACTTCGAACGGATAGGCGACCACGCGGTGAACATTGCCGAGTGGGTGATTTTTTTCCGTGACGGGAGTACAGGGAGAGTAAAGCGTTATGATCTGGTGCGTTGAGGACGATGCGAGTATCCGGGATATCGAGGTGTATGCCTTACAGACACGGGCTTTGAGGCCGAGGGCTTTTCTGATGGCGCAGTTCTGGAAGCCGTGCAGAAGGGAGAGACCCGAGCTGGTCGTGCTGGACGTGATGCTGCCGGGGATCGACGGCATCGAGCTTCTGCGCCGCATGAAGACAGCGGAATACCGCGACATCCCCGTTGTGATGGCGACGGCGCGCGGGGCGAGAGTACGACAAGGTGCTCGGGCTAGACCTCGGCGCGGACTATTATCTGGCGAAGCCCTTCGGCGTGATGGAGCTCGTCTCCTGTGTGAAAGCGGTGCTGCGCCGCTGCCGCCCGGAGGAGAGCAGAACGCTCCGTGCGGGCGGGGTGAGCATCGATCTTAACGCCGGGCACACCGTGGATGCGAACGGCGCGCGCGTGGAGCTGACCTACAAGGAGTATGAGCTTTTGAAGCTCTTCATGTCGCACCCCGGCACGGCCTTCACCCGCGATCAGCTCTTCAACGATATATGGGGCATGGACTACTGCGGCGAATCGCGCACCGTGGATATGCACATCCGCACCCTGCGCCAGAAGTTGGCGAGTGCGGCGGCATGATCCAGACCGTGCGCGTCGGCTACCGGCTGGAGGCTGGAGAAATGACAAAGAATTTTCAGAGCGATAACGCTTCGTCGCCGGGCATCGTCCTGCTGGCAGCTTCATAGTCATCCGCTGGGCGTGCTGAGGCGAATACTTCGGCGGCGTACAGAAAGCTTCTGCATGACGAGCTGGGGCTTGCGGCCGCCGCGGTGGAGACCGACGGCACGGAATCTTGGAGCGAGCAAAGTCGGCAAACTACCGCCTTACGTGGATAGACTCCGACGGCACGGTCATATACGATTCGCAGGCGGACGCTTCGTCAATGGAGAACCACCTCGGGCGCGAGGAGGTCGACGGCGCGCTCAGAACCGGCGCGGGAGAGCACACGCTATTCCTCGACGCTGCTGGAAAAAAAAGACACATATTACGCCAAGCGCCTGTCTGACGGCACGGTGCTGCGCATTTCGGCAAGCCGCCATACGGCGGTCGTGCTCGCGCTGGGCATGCTGCAGCCGATGCTCGTTGTGCTGGCCGCGGCGATAATAATCGCGCTGCTGCTCGCAAAGCGCGTGGCGGCGCGTATAGTCGATCCGCTCAATGAGCTTGACCTTGAGCATCCGCTGGATAACGACGCTTACGAGGAGCTTTCTCCGCTGCTCGGGCGGATAAACCGGCAGCATACGGAGATAGACCGGCAGCTCAAGGAGCTGCGGCGGAGGACGGACGAGTTCACGCAGATCACCGGCAGCATGCGCGAAGGGCTCGTGCTGCTTGACGAGCGCGGTTATGTCCTGAGCATAAACGCCGCGGCGAAGGAAATTTTCGGCGCGGACGACGGCAGCGCGGGGCAGGACTTTTTGACGATAGACCGCAGCAGCGCCATGAGCGGCGCGGTGCAGGCGGCCATGCGCGACGGCCACGCGGAGATACGTTCCGAGCGCGCGGGCAGGAATTACCGCTTCGACCTCACGCGCATCGAGTCCGGCGGCAGAAGCATCGGCACGGTCATCCTCGCCTTTGACGTGACCGAGCAGGAGCAGGCCGAGCGTATGCGCCGCGAGTTCACGGCGAACGTTTCGCACGAGCTCAAGACTCCGCTGCAGGGCATCATCGGCAGCGCGGAGCTTATCGAAAACGGCCTTGTGAAACCGGAGGACATGCCGCGCTTTGTCGGGCACATCCACAGCGAGGCGAGCCGCCTCATGGCTCTGATAAGCGATATCATCAGGCTCTCCCAGCTCGACGAGGGCGCGGAGATGCCGCGCGAGAGCGTCGATCTTTACGACGAAGCTGCCGAAGCCGAAGAGAACCTGCGCACGGCGGCGGAGGAAAAGGGCGTGAAGCTCAGCCTCACCGGCGAGGGCGCGGAGATATCCGGTGTGCGCCGTCTGGTGTATGAGATAATCTATAACCTCTGCGACAATGCCATAAAGTATAACCGCCCCGGCGGGAGCGTCGAGGTGCGCGTCACGCAGAGTGAAAGCGAAGCCGCCGTCACCGTCGCCGATACGGGCATCGGCATCGCGCCCGAGGATCAGGCGCGCGTGTTCGAGCGCTTCTACCGCGCAGACAAG
>VOFG01004034.1_pt1 | contig 39766 bp, 58 predicted proteins | sample 5384171 | NCBI WGS metagenome assembly VOFG01 (sample SAMN12384726, study PRJNA508395) | human gut metagenome | isolation source: healthy gut F | host: Homo sapiens
ATACGATCCATATAATAGAAATAAAGCTGGGAAAGCATCTGCTGGGCTCTGCCGCTGCCTGCTTTTAATTATCATTTTATACATGGTCAAACATCCACTGGCGAGAGTCCCATCGATAACCTCTTCCATGCCTTCTGACATAAAGATCCCCCGGCTTGTTTAGACTGTTTAAAATAATATCATGGATCATGATATTTAAGCGTTCGGACACTGTGACAAGAACATCTGTATAGCACAAAGAAGATCTTTTTCTTCAAACATCTTTGCCCGGATGGCATCATCTATATCATGGTTAATGTAGGCGATCTTATCCGACAGCCGACTACTGCGCCTTCTAAGGTAGAGGATGACCTGCTGTGCGGTGATTGCGGATCCATCCCGCACTTCCCGGTAAGGTTTAACCCTTTTCCATTTTTTCCAATTTTTCCACCACACGGACACTTCTGCTCATAATGGGTAAAGCCATCTTCATTGCATCTTATTTAAAACAGCGCTTCCCCAGAGTGACCAAAGGGCGTATGGCCAAGATCATGCCCCAAAGCAATCGCCTCAGCGAGACTTTCATTTAACTGTAATGCCTTTGGCAATGGTCCTGCTATCTGGGACACCTCCAAAGTGTGCGTAAGGTCTTGTACGGTAATGATCTCCCTCCAGGTGCAAGAAACACCTGTGTTTTTATGCTTCATGCGTCGAAATGCTTTGCAACGCAAGATGCGGTCTCTATCCTCTGGTATTCCGGGCGGATATCACATAAAGGTTCCTGCCTGTCTCTGCCTTTTTGTTTTTGCAGAAAAAGAGGCATACAGGCTTAAAGTTACAAGTTCCAGTGCTTCCTGAGATTCTCTGATGTTCACTAAGTCACCCCTGCTTTTGTGGTGAAAAGGCACTTTGCAGTATCTTTTCATTTTCGCTATGTATATGTGTATGCCGATAGTTGTGATTTTTATGACAAATATATATTTTTAGAATTGCAGGTGCAAAGCACGTAGCAATTCGGTATCAGAGGGGGCAAAATACCTTTTGACCCCAACATCATTTAATAGTATAACACATTTAAAAACAGACGCCACCGAAAACATTTCCGATGACGCCTGTTTCATTATTCTATATGATATTTTGCTTATACATGTTTTCCTACAGTAATCCTAACATTGACGGCAGGCCCAGTGACAATACCGGAACATAGGTCACTAGCAGCAGACCAATGATGATCATTACAAAGTACGGCAGCAAATGGCTGATGACACTTTCAATAGTAACACCGCTGCTACAGCCTGTAAACAGGATGGTTTCCTACCGGAGGTGTAATGGTGCCTGGACAGATTGTAGCAAAGTACGATACCAAACTGAACTGCATTCATTCCAAGGCTTGTGCAGATCGGCCAAAAGATTGGAGTGAAGATCAGGATTGCTGGTGTCGGATCCATGAAAGTACCTACAAACAGAAGGATAATGTTAATTAACAGAAAAATAATAATCTTGTTGCAGGGCAATACCAAGAACTGCTGCAGCTACCATATCCGGTATTCCGGTAAATGCCATTACCCAGGACATGATAGAGGAAAAGTCCGATCATAAAAAGTAATAGTACCGGTGATTTTCGCAGAGTCCAGTACAATTCTTGGGATATCTTTAATTTTAATAGAACCGTAAAATAAGGAAAGAACGGTTGCATATACAACTGCTACTGCGGAACCTTCCGTTGCAGTGAACACCACAAAGAATACCTCCAATTACGATAACGATCATTAAAAAGGCTTTGGAATCGCCTGCCAGAAAGTCTTTAATACAATGCCGGCAGTCAGCTTTGCTTCGCCTCTGTAGCCTAATTTCTTTGCTGTAATAGTTGCCAGAATGATAACACCAAGCCCCCAGATCAGACCGGGGAACATAACCAGCCATAAACAGTGCGGAAATAGATACGCTTCCTGCAACCGTAGAATAAACGATCATAGTATTGCTTGGTGGGGATCAGCATACCAACAGGAGCTGATGCAACGTTTACTGCCGCAGAATAATTCTTGTCATAGCCTTCTGCTTCTTCCAGAGGTCCCATGGTACTTCCGATGGCTGCAGCAGCCGCTGCACCAGAAACCACTGATACGCACCAAACAGCATGTTTGCGATCACGTTAGACTGTGCTAATGCACCAGGCATACGTCCGCCGATGACCTTTGCACAATTTACAAGTCTTAATGCAATACCTCCGTTATTCATAATGTTTCCCAAAATAAAGAACAGGATGGCGATCAGTGAAAATGAGTTAGAGCCTGCAAAAATCTCTGTGCAGATGTTGCAAAAGCTACATTGGATGGCAGCATACGAATCATTGAAACTGCGGAAGAGAGTCCGATTCCACACCGATCGGCACACCTGCTGCCAGTAATAAACCAGAAGAACAACCATTACCAGGGCAACCTGAACTGCAATAGACATATCTTATTCTCCTCCTTCTTTCTTGTTCAGTTCTACAATAAGATTATAGATACTGTAGAAAATGATCAGTACTGCTCACACAGGAATAATACTGTAAATAGTTCCTGTAGGAATCTTGAGGATGGAGTCATACTGCATATTCATGGTTGTGATAACAGAACCACCATAAACCAGGATCAATGCTGAGAAAGATAATGACAACTACTTCAATAGCAGCATTTAACATTCTCTTTGCGCTGCCATTCATTTATCCTTTAAATAGGTAATACAAATATGATCACGCTGTCCGAATACATAAGTTGCTGAAAGCAGGATCAGCCATACAAAACAGTAACGGGTAAGGACTTCGCTGACACTGCTTGGGCTTTTAAACACGTAACGTACTACCACCTGATATACCGTAAGAAGGACCATAACAATAAAATCAACAATACAGACAAAAGCTAAAAAGCGGTCTAAACCATTTTTTAATGTTTTCATTATTTATTGTCCTCCTCTCTTAATTCTACTACTGCATCATAAATCTGCTTTGTCACATCAGACTGGTTTGCAATCCCTGTTTAACAGCGGCATGCAACGCTCACGCAGTTCACTGGTATCCGGGTAGCAGAACTGGGTGCCCGCTTCTTCGGCATCTTTCTTTGCTACTTCAATATCCTGTTTAAATGTTTCAATTCTTCTTCAGTGGATTCCTTGATCAGTCTGTCGAAGATCTCTCTGTCTTCGTCACTTAAGGAATTTAAGAACGCAGTACTTGCAAGCACTACGTCAGGATGTACAATATGACGGGTATAAGCATAGTAAGGCGCAACCTCATAATGCTTAAAATCACGGTAAACCAGCTCACTGTTCTCAGCAGCATCAATAACGCCTTGCTGCAGTGCTGTATAAACCTCTCAGACTGTGCCATAACGCTTCCATTACCACCCATCAGCTTTGCCATTTCTACATAGGTCGGCTGTCATTTACACGAATGATCATACCTTTAAGATCATCTGCAGAATTGATCGGTTTCTTTGCATATACATTTCTCTCACCTGCCGTATAAACAGTCAGTACACGGAATTTATATTTTTCAGTAGATGCAAACAGATCATCAAATACCCCCGTTTAATGTTGCTTTTTCAAGATGATCAATATTATCATACAGATAAGGTGTTACAATAGCAAAGTCGGATCATATCCTTCTGAACAGAACATGGCACGATTGCCATTTGTAAAGCTCCTGTGCGGATAAATTCAGCCATTGCTCCCTGCTCTCCTAATACCCCATTAGGATAAATAGTTACATGATAACGTCCCTTTGTTTCCTTCTCAAATTTTTTCCCAAATGCTTTCATGGCACGATACTGCGGATGATTCTCGTTCTGATTAAAAAGCTACGCGAATCTCTGTCACCTTCTGTTCAGAAGTACGTCCACAGGCTGTAAGCATACCCATAAGGCAAATAACCCCCACAGCTATTGCCATTTTTTTTTAACATACCGGTAAATCCTCCTACTGGTTTTACAAATTAATATTAAGATTTTCTTACCGTCAACTTATGTCAACATGTTTTTTGCGTTTTATTTTTGCGTTTTTCAATATTATAGCAGTTCAGCATATTAACCTAAAATAGTATTCCAGGCCAATACCATATGCTAAGCTGCTTATCTTTTTAAAGATTCATTTTATATATGCATTCCACATATACAGTGACACTGCTCTCTTAATTACAGCAATGCTACACTTACCTTAACTACAACCTTACGCAGGTTCATAGCTTCGCCGGAGATAACCTGTGGGCGATGGATATCAGATGGGAAGAATACACAGAAACATCCCGGACGGGACTCAATATATCCTTCATCTTCCACAGCTTCATAGAAGATCAGGTCTCTTTCCTTAATGTGCTCTGCTACTTTGTAGTTTCCGGTATTCTTGGTAAATCCAAGACGTTCTCTTCCGGATACTAAAAACTGTACATCCAGATATTTCTCATGAGACTCCGGACGTCTGTCTGCAACATCTTCTGTCATGGCATCAAATACCTGAGCATAGATATCTTTTCCCTGGATCTCATATACACCAGGTTCCATAGCTGCGAAATCGTGGCTCTTTAAGTACTCTAATGCAGTCTGAATCGCTGCCGGGTACTTTTCAAAAGAATCACCATTTTTAATAGATGAAAAAATCATTTTTCTCTCCTTTATTATAAGCTTTTTAGCTTTATTTGTTTCTGCCTTCCATTGCATGTACAAGACGTACAATACACTCATGACCAGGAACTTCAACTCCATGCTTATGAGCTGCGCGCACTACAGCACCGCTGATAGTATCAACCTCTGTTTTTTCTGCCATCACGCAGGTCTGCACGGATAGATGTACATCCCTTTGGATTATTAATAGAAGTATTTTTAACTTTTTCACGAACTTTTCTTCATCAAAGTCCAGTCCGGCTGCTGCTGCTGTCTTTACAGTCTCATGTATCAGCTGGCAGCACACATCCCATGCATACTCATTTGCTGCAATATAGCCCATATCTACCCTGAAGAACACCTGTAAGGGCACTTAAAAAACATTTGTAAACAGTTTATCCCAGATCAGAGTCTGGATATTTTCATGGATCTTTACATTAAAACCACACTGGTCAAATGCTTCTTTTAACTGTGGAAGGAAACCTTCTTTATCTTCTACAAGCATACCAACATTAGTAACACCTGTTCCACCATTTATGTACATGTCCCATTCAAGAACAGCACCATTGTCTTCTGTTGTACCAATCACAATATGATCTTCATCAACAAATTCCTTTAACAGATCTTCATGTCCTGCACCATTCTGTAAAGTCATGAGACGGGTGTTTGGTCCGATGAGACCACGATTCCCCTTCTAATGCTGCTCTGGAAAACAACGCCTTTACAAACAGGATCACTAAATCTGCAGGCGCTTGTCCCTGTGTATTACTAACTGCACCTGGATGGTAAGTATGAGTGGTACCGTCTTCATCAATGAGAAGACCATTGTTTGAAACCTGCTCTACTACTTTTTCATTAGTATCTACTAAGAGAACATCGTTGTGCTGGGAGAGATGTCCGCCATAGATGGAACCCATTGCTCCTGCACCGATCACTGCAATACGCATTTTACTTTCTCCTTTTTTATTCTCACATTCAGCGTTTTATTATGCCTTAAATCAGATTGCGCCCTGCATAAAGTTTTCTTATGCCGGGGCGCAGTCTGATTTAAGATCCACTCATTGTAATCCTTGATTATTCAGAGAACTCAGCCAGTCCTTCAATTGCATATGCACGAACAGGGCTGGAATCCAGTCCAAGGATTGAAGTGGGGGAATAGCTCATGAAGAATACATCCTTCTTAAGTTGCTCTAAGTTTCTTAACACTTCCAGGAATACGATATTCTCTGCCATTAAAATGTCATGGAAAGGCTTAACATCTTCATTGCAGTTTTCGATGGAAACACCATCACCAAAACCAACTGCTTTTTACCTTGTGAGCCTTGAACCACTCAGCACTCTCTGCACCAACTAAAAGACGCTGGTCCTTATCTGTGTTGGTATCAGGTGTAAATGGATACAGCTTATAGGAAGAATCAATGATAACGATATCTCCTTCTTTAACCTTTCCAGCTTCACGGTCTAAATCAGCAGCAGTGATATGTCCACGCTTAGCAACAGTCTCCTTAAAGTCTACATATACTGCACGGCCTAAGAAAGTGGTTAATGGCAACTCTGCTACAGATGGCCAGTTATCATCATGATGGTAAGGACACTCACAATGAGTTCCCAGATGGCTCATCAGATCCATATTGGTGTGGAAATCCGGAATAGCACCACCGGTATTAAAGCGGAACAGATGGCATCTTCTGCTCTCTGTCTTTGGATCCAGGATCTTGGAAAGATCTACAATTCTTACGTTACCCATTTCGTAAACACACATTTCAGGTTCCTCCTTAAAATTGGTTTTATTTTCTTTGCTGGCTTTTTTCTTGCCTATCTGTATACCAGTATACCGGTATGTCGGTATACTGTCAAGTTTTTCTCAGGAGTAAAATCAACAAATTTTTAACAATTGTTTTGTGTATTTATCACAATACTTTTTTCATTTTCCTGTTATGCGCATGCAAATTGGATACTTTTAGTTTACATTACCTTACTTTTATGTACAAGAGTCAATTTGAAAAGGTCCCTATATCGAAAAAACTGCCGATCATGGATCCCATGACCAACACTCCATGATCAGAACAAAAAAGGTGGAAAATGGAGGAAAATCAAGGGTTCTTCTTGACAGACACAACAGTTTAGCCTTAAGATTGTACACAGATGATGTTGAGGTCTCATACAGATTATACAAAGGATATGGATACAAGAAATGAAAGAAAAAGCTTCCTGCAGCTGCAGGCTTACGATTCCATAAAAATGGTATTTTAAACGGTGAATTAGTACCGGGCCAGCTCTATTCGAAACAAAGCTGTCCGCCCAAATAGGGATTTCCCGAACCCCCATGCGTGAAGCTCTCCAGTGTTTAAGCCAGGACGGTTATATCACCATCATACCGAGCAAGGGTTTTATGATCCGTCAGTTAAACGAAAAGGATATGAAAGACAGTATCCAGATCCGCTGTGCCATCGAAGGCTTCTGTACTACTGTGATCGCCTCACAGGCAGATACAAAAGAGGGCAAACGGCTGCTGAACAACCTGAAAATGATCCTGGATAATATGGAAGAAGCATTAAATTCTGATTCATTAGAGGATTTCATTTATTATGACCATCAGTTCCATCTTCTGATCGTTAATTATCTCCATAATGATGAATTTAACCAGATCTTTCAGCGCCTGCTGTACCTGATCCACTTAACATCCCAGGATGCCCTTTCCGCAGAAGGCCGGATTCAGGGAACCATAGATGAGCATCTGGCTTATTACAATGCAGTAAAAGAAGGAAATGGACAAAAAGCTACAATATCATGATTGAACATCTGATGATGCCTCTTAAGGTACATGAGAAGAAAAGTGAAAGAAAATAATACAAAAGCCGCCTATCTGGCGGCTTTTATGCGTTTATGATCCGAATTTTACTGTTTAGCCTTCCAGCTGGCGTACCAGGTTCACCATCTCAATGGCTCCAAGGGCACAGTCATAGCCCTTGTTTCCTGCTTTTGTTCCTGCACGCTCAATAGCCTGTTCAATGTTATCAGTAGTCAGCACTCCAAACATAACCGGAATGTCGCTTGAAAGAGATACATTGGCGATTCCTTTTGAAACCTCACTGCAAACATAATCATAATGACTGGTTGCTCCCCTTATAACAGCTCCAAGGCAGATCACTGCATCATATTTTCCGCTTTTGGCCATTTTAGATGCGATCAGCGGGATCTCAAATGCACCTGGAACCCATGCAAGGTCAATATCTTCATCTTTTACATCATGGCGCAGCAGGCCATCTCTGGCACCTGCCACTAATTTAGATACGATAAATTCATTAAATCTGGCTGCTACGATTCCTACTTTAATCTCTTTGCTACTACTTTTCCTTCTAATGTACGCATATTTTTATTTCCTTTCTATTTTATGTATATATTTATGTGTGATCCGCTCATTTTTCCTCAAAAATGGCTGTTTTCATTTTGAACTGCACTTTATTATCTACTGCAGCATATGTCCCATACGTATTTTCTTGGTCTGAAGATAAAAATGGTCATATTCTGTTTCCTGCATCTGGATAGGCACACGCTCTGTGATCTTAAGTCCAAAAAGCAGATAACTGATACACTTTATCCGGGTTATTAGTCAGCAGACGCATGCTCCTTACTCCCAGATCCTTAATATCTGGGCTCCAATATAATATTCTCTTTCATCCCCTTTAAATCCAAGAGCAAGATTTGCTTCTAATGTGTCCATTCCCTGTTCCTGCAGCTCATAGGCTCTTAATTTATTGATCAGGCCTATGCCTCTGCCTTCCTGGCGCATATACAGCACAATGCCTCTGCCTTCTTTTTCAATCTGGGTCATGGCTGATGCAAACTGCTGGCCACAGTCACAGCGCAGGGACCCGAACACATCACCTGTAAGGCATTCTGAATGGACTCTGCAAAGCACGTTTTCGCCATTTCCTATGCCACCCTTTACCAGCGCTACATGATGTTCACCATTTAACCGGTTTATATATCCATAAGCCGTAAATTCTCCATATTTTGTAGGCATTTTCGTTATAGTCACCTGCTCAACCAGATGTTCATGGACTTTTCTGTACTCCTGGAGATCTTTAATGGTAATAAATTTAATATTCCATTTTTTCGCCAGCTCCTTTAACTGCGGGTACGCATCATAGTTCCATCTTCTTTCATGATCTCACAGCAAAGACCACATTCCTTTAAACCAGCCAGCCGGCACAGATCAACCGTTGCTTCTGTATGTCCATTGCGCTCTAAAACACCGTTTTTCTTTGCAGAAGCGGGAACATATGGCCCGGTCTTCTGAAATCTTCCGGTTTTGCATCTTCTGCCACACCGCATGGCTGTAACAGAACGCTCTGCAGCGGAAATTCCAGTGGTGGTATCCACACAGTCGATCGATACAGTAAATGCAGTTTCATGATTATCTGTATTTGTCGTCACCATCTGTGGCAGTTTTAATTTTTCCACAAAAGCTTCTGACATAGGCATACAGATCAGTCCCTTTCCGTGTACTGCCATAAAATTAATATTCTCTGTAGTTGCATATTCTGCCGCACAGATAAAATCTCCTTCATTTTCCCTGTCTGGGTCGTCAGTAACAAGGATCAGTTTTCCCTGTCTTAAATCTTCTAACGCTTCCTCCACTGTATTAAATCCATTTTCTGTATTCTTTGTCTGATCCATGATAGTTCTCTCTCTGCTGCAATATACTTCAATATCTTTATGGCTGATCTTTTTATCAGGCACGCTCCCGGAATTTTTAATCAATACCCATAGTGTGCCAGTTTTTCTCTGGTTATCCCCTGATTTTTTTCTCACTTGTATTTATTGCTGTTTCACAGGGTTTTATCCATTTGTAAACTTTTCCACATATTTTCCTACAATATCATTTTCCAGATTGACCATATCACCTTTTTTACGTTCTCCCAGTGTGGTGATCTTTCGTGTATGGGGAATCGTAGAAACAAAAAAGTTGTCTGTGTTACTTTCGCTACTGTAAGGCTGATACCATCAATAGCAACTGACCCCTTTTCCACAATATAGCGAAGTATTTCCGGCGATGCTTCTATGGTATACCAGATTGCCAGACTGTCTTCTTTTTATTTCTGTGATCTTTCCAGTTCCATCAATATGCCCCGATACGATATGACCTCCAAACCTGCCGTCCGCTGCCATGGCCCGCTCCAGATTCACGCTGCTTCCCGGTTTTAACATTTTAAGAGAAGTGCGGTTTAATGTTTCATGCATTACATCTGCCTGGAATTCATTCTTAGAAAAATGCTGTAACCGTAAGACAGATCCCATTTACTGCAATGCTGTCTCCTTTATGGATATCGTTCATGATCTTACTGGCCTTTATGGTAAGGACTGCCTGGCTGTCAGTTTTCATGATCTTACTGATGATACCTTTTTCTTCAATGATCCCTGTAAACATTTCTCTCTATCTCTCCTTCCACAAGCAGGTCTTCTCCCAGAACACTTATCTTTTTTATGTCTGAGGAAAAAAAGCCTGATCCGGTTCTTCCCTCCTCTTCCTTCTACCGGAGTCTTAGCTGTTATCCCACCAAAAGCTTTGGTGCTATATATGCCTGTATTTTCTGGACAACCCCAGCCTCTAACGCCGCCCAATTAAGAGTGCCTCCTCCTTCTAACAGGATACTGTCTATCTTCTCCCTTCCCAGTTGTTCCATAAGAAGATCCAGGTTAATGTGACCCATATTTTTCTCTGTTAAAAGTATTTTGCAGCCAGCTTCTTTATAGGGCTTTTGCAGTTCTTCATCTGGTACGCAACAGGCAATAATGGTAGGAATATCTTTTGCCGTTTTTACGATCTTTTTGAGGTAAGAGGCATCTTTAAATGGGTATCGCAGATAATGCGGACAGGATTTCTTCCCCCTTCTATACGGCAGTTAAGCATAGGATCATCTGCAAGCACTGTACCGATCCCTACCATAATCGCTGTATTTTTCTTTTTCGCTGTTCATGTACATGATGTCTGGCTTCTTCCCCGGTCACCCACCTGGAAGCGCCGGTATAAGCAGCAATCTTTTCCATCCATTGTCATAGCGTACTTCATGGTCACATAAGGGCGTCCTGTCTGATATAGTGAAAAATACCTGATTTAACCTGTCGCACTCTTCTCTCAGTACATGCTCTGTTACCTGTATTCCGTGGTCCTCAAAATCTGGATCCCTTTTCCTCCCACTAACGGTTTGGATCCCCGGAACCAGTCACTACCCGGCTGATACCTGCTTCTATGATCGCATCTGTACAGGGGGTTGTTTGCCATGATGGCAGCAGGGCTCTAACGTTACATAAATGGTTGCCCTTCTGGTGACTGGGTACAGGAAGCTAATGCATTCCGCTCTGCGTGGGGTTCTCCATATTTCTCATGGTATCCCTGGCCAATGATACAGCCGTTTTTTACGATCACTGCACCAACCACTGGATTGGGAGCTGTATAACCATATCCTTTCTTTGCCAGTTTCATAGCCAAAGCCATATATTTTTCGTCTTCACTGTAATTTTCTGTAGTTTTCAAACGTCCGCCTCCTTGCTGCTCTCCTAAACGTTTAACCGGCACATGTGCCATTAGCACGTTCACATCATAAGATGCTGGGGCAATTCTAATATGTATGGCAATGAAAAAACGCCCCGGAGCCTATCTCATTCTCCAGAGCGTTTTTGTAAAATTTGGAAATTCAGAAAACTTTTCAGCCAGCCCAGACATTCTTTAAAAACTAAAAGCTCTGAAACAATCACTGTTTCAGAGCTGATATCCAACAAATATCTGATACTGCATTCTACCGTATCTTTTATCCCGTTCTCTATCTTCTTTCATCCAGACTATACTGTCGGCCTCGGAATCTCACCGAATCATACCTTGCGGCTCGTGGGCTATACCACCGGTAGGGAATCTCACCCTGCCCTGAAGATCATATGCACTTGTTAGTTATAACTATAATACTATTTTCCGGAAATTGCAATAGAAATCTTCCTGCTTTTTGTAATCAACAGTTGACCATCATTCCAGTAAATACCAGCATACTGAAAATCAGGCAGTAAAAACCGCAGCACCAAAAAACACAGGAATCCTCCAAACACAGGCTTTCCCTGGCGGTTTTCTGTGATGATATCCGGCCTGTTTGGAGCATAATATCCAACTACCTGCTTTCCCACATCTCCTTTGCCAGAAACTGACTTGCGGCTGTAATACCAGTATTTTTTACCATTCACCGCATATTCGTAAGTCGGAAGATATATCTTTTCGCGGCGCAGCCGTGAACTTCCATCAGGCTGATTTTCCCAACTTTCAAATTCAGACTCTTCTACATCTACCACTTTCATCAGGGTACTGGCTGAGTATAACCTCACATCATGCTTATAAGTCTCTTGTGAGCTTTTTCTTTGAAGAATGCCAATCCAGGCCAAAAAGCACTGCAGCAAGGCTGAGACCCAGGCCTGATGTAATATGTTCCATATATTGGAACGGCAGCGCTACCAGCGCGATTGCAAGGCTGAAACCGCACTATGATCGTAATCTTTTCATATGCCTCCTTCTGCCACTAATGTGCTTTCTTAAACTTTCACTGCCTTTACACAGAACGGAACACGTCCACCAGGTCTGTAAACCAGTTCAGCTCGCGAATATAACGTTGGCGTAACTGTCCGGGATCTTCTTTTCCTTACCAATATCAAAAAAAATGCATGCCCGCTGTGGACTGCAATATATATTTTTCCATCCTGGTTCAGATTGACAGCAAATTTTCCAAAAGCATTATCTGCCAGTTCCATGATACGCTCTATCCGGCTGATCTTCAGAATGTGAAGAGCTTCCTGTTCATTATCACTGCTCAGATTAAACCGCTTATCAAAGGCTTCATTTCCGGTTTTGATCGTCCTGGAATGAAACAGCTTATCCATTTTATCCCTCGGCCAGAAAGTCAGCCAGGTCGGAAATTCCTGTTCAAGTTCGCACAGCATCCATTGTCCCCTATAAATCTCACGTTCATTCTTTTCCCACAGCCCGGTCTCCTCACGCTGGAATTCATCAACATCCGTCAGCTTAATGGTACACAGCTCTGACGTCAGTCCATGATATGTTCCCCTGATGTATCCGCTGCCACTGCAGTAACTATGACTGGGCAGCGGAATATTCGTATCTTTTGCATCCAGAAGATGAGGTAGCGGATCCATTTGTATGTTTGCAAAAATATTGCCCACAATTTCCGGCACAATGGTATCATATGCCTGTTTGTTTGCTTTATCCCCGGCTTTGCCCTGGGTCATCTGGCCCAGCCCCATCAATACAGCGCCTATAATAATCAACGCCATATTGCCCCCAGGATAATGCCAAATAGGATTACAGCTCCGCCCAGTAACGAAAGAAGTTTTCGCCTATCCTGCCGCCTTTGCTCTTATTCAGTTCCTGTGATAACTGCTCATCTGTCATTTTCTGCTCTTTCATAATCTTTTTCCTCTCCTTATTCCATGGAATCCATAGTTCTGTGTGAAAATAGTCTCCAAGCTGCTAATGTATCAATGCCTTCTACCGCCTGATAATGCCCCAACTTCTTTGCCAGTTCAGCATCTGTCATCCTGACAGGTTCAGCTGAAACAGAATTATTTGTTTTTTTCTTTATACATTCCCCTCGCATGTGTTCTGAATAAAAGAAATCCACCGTACTGTTATTGTACGATGGATCCTATAAGATAACTATTAACCAAAGGTTAGGAATTGGGTAATACTGGCAAGATTCTTCTTAATCATGTTTGCATACCACAATATACTTATTTTCTTTCATTGATTCCTCTCATTTTATGATACGATACCTACTGACTTTTTATTTATGATAATGTCACCATCAGGCGGCATGCCCTTTACAAACAGATTAAAAATTCGTTACAGTAATAAAAATTCAGGAAAGTATGATTTTATGAAAGATTTAACAAAGGGTTCTCCCTCAAAAGTAATGATCTCCTTTGCCGTTCCTGTGGCTCTTGGAAATATTTTCCAGTTGTGTTACAGTCTGGCAGATACCCGTGTAGTAGGCAGCACCTTAGGGGAAGCGGCTCTGGCTGCAGTAGGCGCTACTACTTCTATCAGCACTTTATTTATCGGATTTTTGTCCGGACTTACAAATGGTTTTGCTCTTCTCATTGCACGGCAGTTTGGAGCCGGAGATAAGCGGGTGTAACCCGATACGGGGCCGGATGTCTCTTTTTAGGCGGGATCACAGCCCCTGCTGCTTACAGCTGCCTGCGTAGGCAGTCTGCCCTTTATTTTAAAACTGCTGAATGTGCCGGATGCATTAATGGACCAGTCCACAGCCTACATACGTGCTGTTCTTTTAGGTCTTTTAGCCACTATGCTTTACAATGGCTGTGCCTCTATCCTTCGGGCTGTAGGCGATACCGCTGCCCCTCTTTTGTTCCTGCTTTTTGCAGCAGTATTAAATGTTGCCCTGGATCTGCTTTTTATATTAAAATTCGGTTTTGGCGTAGCAGGCGCTGCCTGGGCCACTGTATTATCCCAGTCGCTTTCCGCGCTCATAAGCCTGGTCTATATGTTTAAACGGTATCCTGTTTTCCGTTTTTCGCTCCCGGACTTTAAGCTTAAACCATGTGAGATCAAAGCGCTGTATGCTTCCGGCCTTTCCATGGCAGCCATGATGTCCCTTGTATTTTTCGGGACACTGTCTCTTCAGTGTGCCATCAATACCTTTGGACAGGACATTATCGTTGCTCATACAGCCGCCCGCAAGATCACGGAATTTTTCATGCTTCCTTATTCTCTGTTATGGGCGTTACCATGGCAACCTACTGCGGGCAGAATATGGGAGCAGGACGTAAAGACCGGATCCGCACAGGTATCTGCCAGGCACTGATCCTTACCTGGATCTGGTCATTGGGAATGATCCTTTTTAAGCTATACAGCTTCCCCATGGCTTATATGGCTGGTAACTGGTTCTAAAAAATCCGGTGGTTCTTTCCAATGCATCCTGGTACTTAAAAACAGATTCTTTATTCTATTTTGCCCCTGCTGCCATCTCTGTTTTAAGAAATGGCCTTCAGGGAATGGGAGATCACATTACTCCTGTATTTTCCAGTTTGATCGAGCTGATTGGAAAAAGTGATCTGTGCTTTTCTCCTGCCCGCATCTTCCAGTACTGGGGAATTATTATGGCAGAGCCTATTGTGTGGATCTTAACATCATCCCACTTATTATAAAAACCAGAAGACTGCTGTGATATCGGTTCACAACAGCCTTCTGGCTTTTTTGTGTTATGTATTATTTTATTTAATGATCTCTTCTGCTCTTTCCAGCGCAGCTGTGATATTCGGGCAGAAACTCTCTGCTCCCACCAGTTCAGTAAATCCGGCTTTTTTCATTGCCTTCATAGGCTGCTCATTTACATGGGAGAATACAATGGTCACACCCTTGCTTTCACAGGTCTTTGTAAGTGCTGTCAGGGCATTCATGGTTGTGCTGTCCAGTGCCGGTACTGCCCTCATGCGGAGTACCAGGCATTTTGCACTTTCTTCCACAATAATGTGCTCAATAGCATCAGAAGCACCGAAGAATAAAGGACCGCTTACTTCATAAACGCGGATGGCTGCCGGAAGCATACGCAGATTTTCATTAACTGCTACTGTATCATCATCGGTATACACCCAGCTTTCTGCCTTGGTTTCTTCGCTCATTCTCTTAATGAACAGCAGACATGCAAGGATCATGCCTATTTCTATCGCAACCACCAGGTCAAATACTACAGTCAGTACAAAAGTAACTACCAGAACCAGTATATCGCTCTTTGGAGCTGTTTTTACTAACTGTAAAAAGTACGCCACTGACACATATTGTAAGCAACCACAAATAAGATTGCGGCAATGGTTGGCATCGGGATCATACCTGCGTATGGCATCAGAACTACCAGTACGATTACCAGCGTAATGGAATGGACCATACCTGCAACTGGTGTACGGCCGCCGTTTTTAATATTAGCTGCTGTACGGGCAATGGCACCTGTAGCCGGAATACCGCCAAATAATGCGGAAGCAATATTTCCGGCTCCCTGTGCCACTAATTCCATATCAGAGCGGTGTTTTCCATTGATCATGCCATCTGCGACTACACAGGAAAGCAAAGACTCAATGGCTGCCAGGATAGCAATGGTAAATGCATTTGGAATAGCTGCCTGCACGATCTCAAAGTTAACTGCCGTCAGATGGAAAGATGGCAGTGCATTGCTGATAGTGTACAGATTTCCAATGGTAGAAACCTTTAACGGAAGGAATTTCACCATAAAAATACCAACGATAACTGCGATCAGGGAACCTGGTATCTTCTTAAAAATATAAGGGGAAATGATCAGGGATTGCTGGGCTTACAGCTCCTACGATGAGAGCTGCCGGATTAACAGTTCCAACATTTTCCAGAAATGCTGCCAACTTTTTCCATTGTCTCGATCGGACGGACACCTTCCGGATATGTCACACCAAAAAGTCCTTTAACTGCCCGATCACAATGGTAACAGCGATACCGGAGGTAAAGCCGGTTGTGATGGTGTACGGGATAAACTTGATCAGGCTTCCGAAACGGCAGATTCCCATAATAATCAGGAATACACCTGCAAGAACCGTTGCGATCACAAGACCGTCCATTCCATCTCTTGCCACGATACCTGCTACGATCGTTGCAAATGCTGCAGTCGGTCCGGCAATCTGTACACTGCTTCCGCCCAATGCGGAGATAACGAATCCAGCTACGATAGCGGTAAAAATACCTGCCTCAGGACCTACGCCAGATGCCAGTGCCAGAGCGATAGACAGTGGAAGTGCAATGATCGCCACAATGATACCTGCTGTCACATCTTTCACAAACTGGGATTTGTTATAGGACTTTAAGGCTGTTAGTAACATGGGTTTTAAGTTGCTCATTTTACCTTTTTTCCTTTCATTTTCCTTTGTTTCTGCTTTTTTACACACGTAAATCTGATTATAACATAAAGAAAACGTTAATAAACCGGTATTTCCCATGTTTTTATTAAAATACATTTTTCTCCGCCTCATCTGCAAAAAGCCAGTTCTCCCGCTGTCATCAAATATGCCACATGCTTATCACATACTCATCTGGAAGATAATTAAAAACTCCTTGCTTTCATCTCCATTTTGTTCTATACTACTCAGGTCTGTAACTTCCAGATGCGATTGACAGTTCGAGACCATCCTGTCACAAAAAAAAACTAGGGACAACAAATATTAACTATGATCAATTGTTGTTGTGATTATATTTTGGAGGTGAACAAACATGGAAAATCAAACTTTACTAACGTCCGGAAACTTACAACTTCCGGCATTGCGATCGCGCTTTATGTTATTATTTTATTTATGACACAAAGTTTTTCTTTTGGGGCTTATCAGATCCGCATTGTAACTTCTTTTATATGCCCTTTCTTATCTTTTTTCCGTTCCTGGTTATCCCGCTTGGTCTCGCTAATTTCATCGCAAATATGCTTGGAGGTTTCGGCATCATTGACATGGTCGGAGGTTTTATCGTCGGCATTGTAACATCTGGTATTGTCATGCTGATCAAAAAATTCCACCTGCCGCGTTTTATGATCTTTTTCCCGATCACACTTGTACCGGGCCTTGGTGTCGCACTATGGCTGTCACCTATGGTCCACATGCCTTATGGGGCACTGGCACTTAGCCTGTGTATCGGACAAACAGTACCTGCTGTATGCGGCGTAGCACTGTCCAAGGCACTTGAACAGGTATTTTACCCAAAACATTCTATAAGCAACGCATAGGGGGATATGAAAATGACTGGAAGAAATGAAAAGAACTGAAGGCGTCAGCCTTTTGGGAAACCAAACAATGTATACAGGGCAGACTATGCCCGGAAGTCCCTGGAAACTTTTCCCAATAAACACCCTGAAAATGATTATTTTGTAAAGTTTAACTGTCCTGAATTTACCAGCCTTTGTCCAAAAACCGGACAGCCTGATTTTGCTACGATCTATATTTCATATGTTCCGGGTGAACGCATGGTAGAGAGTAAATCCTTGAAATTGTATCTGTTCAGTTTCCGCAACCATGGTGACTTTCATGAAGATTGTGTCAATATTATTATGAAAGACCTGATCCGTCTGATGGACCCAAAATATATTGAAGTCTGGGGAAAATTCACCCCTCGCGGCGGTATATCCATTGATCCCTACTGTAACTATGGAAAAAAAGATACATTATGGGAAAAGTGGCTTTTGACCGGCTGACACACCACGATATGTATCCGGAAAAGATCGATAACCGTTAGCCTCTCTCCCACTCCCCAAAGGAAGGCTTTCCGATACACATAAACTGCCATACCCCACCCGCTCATTTGGCCAGATATCATATCCCGGTAAATGTCTGGCGCCACGGATGAGGTAGGCTTTTACTTTTTTCACCGTATAGAAACGGATCGTTTCCGTTGATGATCCCCCATTGCATCAAAAGTGCTGCCGCTCCGGTAACGAAGGGCGTTATGAAAGATGTTCCTGTGACAGCTTCTGTAGCCGCCCCTGTTTCCGGCTGTGATGATATTCACCCCGGAGCCACCAGATCTGGTTTTACCTGATTGGTCTGCCGGGTAAAACCACGGCCTGAGAAGTCAGCATAAGCTCTTGTGCGAAAGTCATAGGCGCCTGCAGAAATAATTTTTCTGGCTGTAGAGGGAATAGTCAATGTAGTTTCCGGGGTACTTTTTAAAAGCGGGTATCATTATTTAATGCAGCTTTGGAAGGAAGCCACAAATCAAACTGACCGGTAATGATCCTTTCCGGTGTCAGGATAAACTGCCAGATGCCGCTGTCTATATAATCTCCTGTTGGTATAAAATCAAAATATACCTCCTGCGCCATGCTGTAAGGAGAAGGTTTTCCATAATAACTCAGGATCTGTGTATTTTCACTTCTAAAACGCTGTTTCTCCAGATTTTCCTGTAAGGTTCCTATAATAGCACCTGAAGGCGATCTTAGGGAAATAGAAAATATATCTGCATAAGATTTCCACAACTGCACCCCAAAACTATTTTCAAAAGCAGATACAGACAGTTCTATGACCTGCTCTCTTCCCATTTCCAGCAGACCGCCTGTATGACCTGCTCCGGCTCCCTCATTTCCGGTTCCCGCTATGATCACATTTCTGCCATATCCTGTCATATCATCTAAAAAAGGTTTCTAAAAGACTGGTTCCGTCGTGAGAACCGTAGGTATTTCCAAAGCTTAAATTCACTGCCACCGGCCGTCCCAGCTGTCTGGCTGTGCGAAGGACGAAATCTACTGCTTCCATCAACTGGGTAGTTTTGGGGAAATTATCTGCAAGGGGATACCCAGTTTTACCACCATTAGCTCACTTTCATAGGCTACACCACGGTATAACCCGCTGCTTCCTCTGCCATTTCCTGCTGCAATAGCAGATACTGCCGTTCCATGGCCACTTGTATCCGCAGAAGGAACAATCTGCAATTGCCGCAGCCCTGTTTCGCCCCCCCAGAACCTTCCCTGTATGCTGACAGAGCCTCATTTATCTCCTCTTTCGTGTATACAATATCCCGATTCTGATCCCATAGATACAAGATGCGGCTGGTGCCGTCTGAATTTTGAAAATCCGGATGAAGGTAATCAATACCGGAATCGATAATAGCAATGAGAACGCCTTTTCCAGTCAGATCCGTTGGCAGCTTAGCCTCTGCTGATACTCTTTCCGTCACAGTGCCCCCGTCCATACCAAATATATTTTCTAAAGGGTTTGAATTTGCAGTTTCTCCACCAATCCCCTGCTGCACGTCCAATAAACAAGAGGCTGCTCTTGCCTGATTTACAGCAAAAAACAGCCTCTTAGGTTTTTCTATATATTCAATTTCCGGTAAGTTTGTAACAAAGTCCACCAGATATTCCGGCACCTTCAGTATACCATAACCATTTAACAATTCCTGTACCCGGATGCCCTGTTCCCGCAATCCACTAAGATCACCAAAATACTTAACGATCAGCTCCATGTCCGTTCTTCCCGGTCAAAGCCGGTTTCAGACTTTCAGAACGCATCCTCTCTTCTTCTGATACACTTAAAGACAGGTTTAAAAGATTTTCCCTCTTCTGGTCTGTATTGGCTGCAATTGCCATATCTGTTATATTTTCCTGCTTTCTTACGCCCTTTCCCAAATACTTATGCATCAAAACATAGCTAATATGACATTTTCGGATCTGTCTTACTTCAAAAATCCATTAACGATCTGATTTTCTGCCTCTTCCTCAGTCAGTCCCAATGTCATCAGTTTGATCAGCTGCTCACCGGCAATCTTTCCGATAGCTGCCTCATGGATCAAAGCTGCATCTACGTCATTTGCTTCCAGTCCGGAACTGCCAGGATCTTTGCATCGTCCATGATAATGGCGTCACATTCTGTATGACCGCTGCATTTTGCATTTCCTGCAATGCTGGCACGGAAGGTCTGTTTGGAGGTTCCTTAGCAACGGAACGGGATACTACATCGGCACTGGAGCCTTCACCATTTAACTCTACCTCATAGATACTTTCAGCTACCTGGGCCCCATGAGTGAGAAGACGCTCTCTTACTACCAGTCTGGCACCTGCTGCCAGTTTCGCTGTATTGGTCCGGATGGTAGAGTCAACACCCTTGATCTGGACCATCTCCATTTCCATCTGGCTGTTTTCTTCCATATATACTTCTGTTCCCGGATTCAGAACACGTTTTCCTGTACCGTCACCTTCACCGTAATGCTTTTCTACGTATTTAACTTTCGCATTCTTTCCAATGAAAAATCTGTGGATGCCGTCATGCTCAGAGTCCTGATCGCCACAGTTGTGGATACCACAGCCTGCTACGATCACTACATCAGAGTCTTCGCCAATGTAGAAATCATTGTAAACCATTTCTTTTAATCCGCTGGCACTTACCACTACCGGAATATGGACACTTTCATGCTTTGTTCCCGGCTTGATCTTAATATCAATTCCCGGTTTATCTGTTTTAGTTGTAATATCAATGTTGGCTGTGGTACTTCTTCCAGCCATTTTCCCGTTAGCACGGATATTGTAAGCACCTTCCGGTACTCCGTGAAGGTCAGCTACTTCTGCAAGAAGTCTCTCCCTGATCTGATCCATCATTACTGATCCTCCTTTCCGTCATTTCCCGTAAAACCGGAACAAACGCCTACTGCTGCTGCAGTTCCCATAATTTCAGGCATGATCTCTTCTCTGGTTCCCTTGTTTTATTATCTTGCCATCTGCGATCACAACGATCTCATCTGCAATATTTAAAATACGCTCCTGATGGGAAATAATGAGAATGGAGCCATTATTATTCTTTCTCATACGCTCAAATACCCCTGATCAGGTTCTGAAGCTCCAAAGATCGATCCCGCTTCCGGTTCATCAAAACAGAAAGCTTTGCATTTTTGCAATAACAGTAGCGATCTCAATTCTCTTTAATTCACCGCCTGAAAGACTTGCGTTGATCTCACGGTTGATATAATCTTTTTGCGCAAAGTCCTACCTCAGACAAATACTGGCATGCCTGCGCTGCTGATAGCTTCTTTCCTGATGCCAGACGCAGAAGGTCTAACACCTGAACACCTTTAAAACGGACTGGCTGCTGGAAGGCAAAACTGATGCCCATTCTTGCTCTTTCCGTAATGTTCTTCTCTGTAATATCTTCTCCGTCAAAGAAAATCTGACCGCCGGTCGGACGTTCGATCCCCATGATCAGCTTTGCTGTGGTGGATTTTCCACCTCCATTTGGTCCTGTAATGACCACAAATTTGCTGTCATTCACCTTCAGGCTGATATCTTTGATGATTCCTTTTTCTCCCTTGTCATCATTTACTTCAAAGGAGAGATGTTTTAGTTCCAGCATCTGCTGTACCCCACCTTTTTTTTATTATTCCAAATAATAGCTTTCCGCTTATTTTCTCCAAAATATCCAGAAATCAAAAACAGGAAGCCAGTTTCCTGACCTCCTGCTCATCTCCTGCAGAAGAAGGAGTCGAACCCTCAAGGTATTACTACCACACGGACCTGAACCGTGCGCGTCTGCCAATTCCGCCACTTCGGCATCTCTGCGTTGCTATTTTCTTAAGCAACGTAGATGATTATATCGTAAAACAGATCGTTTGTCAACAGTGATTTTGAATTTTTGAAAAGGCGAATACACTCATTTTAGTTTATGTACGATCACATTAAATAATACAAAATTGTGTTAAATGTACACAATCTCATTTAGCCCAATTTTTCCACAGCATTTTAAAGGCCCCAGCTCAAGCCATCTGATCACCGGTCTCTACCTGAAAAGTGACATAGCAGGACGTTCATCTTCTGTATTTCCTCTCAAAAAATCTCACCATAGCTACTCATATCCAATGAAATAACAACGACCTCGCAAAGGAGCCTTTGCCCGAAATATATCAGGTAAAGGCCCCTTTCTATAATGTCAAGTCCTAAAGTATTGATTTTATGTACATGCCATTATGGGAAGGTTTTGTAAAATATAAAATTTAAACCGCCTGCTGACCGGTCAGTTCGTATCGGCTTTTACAAAGTTTCGATAAACCGTCCGAAAGCAATTCTTCCCTTAAAGGCTTTGAAACCTGGATCTGACAACAGACGGCAGCGGAGTTAACAGCCCCATGATCCTGGTATCAATAGATCTTTCCAAGCGATGGTATCTTCTTCATGAATTCCCTGCTGATGAGCATAAGAGACCATATCTTCCAGAATTTCAGCTAATGGCCGGCTTTTCAGGATTTCTTCTTCATGAAACTCCGCAAGACGAAAGAGGTCTAATAACTGATTTGTCACAAAAATCTGATCATCCTTTGATACCAGACCACATTTTAAGCCATAAGCCACAAGTTCATTGATCGTGTATTGATCATAGCAATCTTCCCCTTTAATCAGCTTTGTACCCATGTGGATGGGCCTGATGCCATTTCCAGGCTGTTTCAATGATTACTCTCAGATCTGCATACTGCGGTTTCCATCCCAGGATACCTTTTTTGCTCTTCCACTGGAAGCAATCAGAGTTGATGGATCTCCTGCTCTTCGTGCTTCTTCCTTTGCAGGGATCGGATGTCCGGTTACTTCTCTGGCAGTTTCCACAACCTCTTTCACAGTAAAGCCGACTCCGTTTCCAAGGTTAAAGATATCGCTCTTTCCGCCGTTTCGCAGATAGTTCATAGCCAGAATATGTGCCTGAGCGAGGTCATTGACATGGATATAATCCCTTTACGCAGGTGCCATCTTTTGTATCATAATCCGTACCGAAAATGGAAATATACTCTCTCTGGTGGTTCGGTACCTGAAGAATCAACGGGATCGGATGTGTTTCAGGATTATGAGCCTCACCAATTTTTCCATTCGGATGCGCGCCACAGGCATTAAAGTAGCGCAGGAAACATATCTTAAATTGTGTGCGATGGAGGTCCAGTGGAACATTTTTTCCATGGACAGCTTCGTTTCGCCATAGCAGTTGGTCGGAACAGTCGGATCGGTTTCCAGGATTGGAATGCTCTCAGGCTCTCCATACGTTGCCGCTGTGGACGAAAAGACGATCTTGTCAATTCCATGAGCCACCATGCACTCCAAAAGCACCTCGGTACCGCATAAATTATTACTGTAATACTTAAGCGGGTCCTTCATGCTTTCCCCGACCTGGGAACTTGCTGCAAAGTGAATGACACCGTCGATATCTTCTTCTGTATGGTTTCCTCCGATCTCGCTTCTGCCCGGTGCACTGAATATCTCTACTTCATCCGCACCGAACGTGGCATTTGGTAAAGTGCCTGCTCATAACGCTTTTTCTCATACGGAATAATATACGGATCCGCATAAATCTCAGTTAATCGTTCATCCAACCGTCCTTCATGGATTGCCTCAATGATCTTGTTCGTTCTCATAATCCATCCACCTTTTGCTTTCCGAAAGCCATTTCTGGTTCTGTCTTAATCCATTTTCTTTTCTGATGCATACGGGAAATCTACTTTCATATCCGAAAATAATACTCTTTATCCCGATCACTGATTTCTCTTAAAACCCTGCAAGGGATTTCCTACTGCTACTACATTGGCCGGAATATCCCTTGTTACCACACTGCCGGCCCCGATCACGGTATTATCGCCAATGGAAACACCCGGCAAAATGGCAGCATTACTGCCGATCCACACATTTTACCAATATAGATCGGTGGGGAGTAATGCGCTGCCATTTCCTGTAGTGGGGATCGACCGGATGCCCAGTTGTGCAGATGGTCACATTGGGGCCGATCATTGTCAGGTCTCCAATGTGTACCTCTCCATCATCAATGATTGTCAGATTAAAATTTGCATAGAAATAATCACCTAAATATACATGCTTCCCGTAGGACATATGGAGCCCATCTTCGATATACACATGATCCCCACAAGAACCAAGCAGTTCCTTTAAAATTTTTAGCCGCCGATCCTTGATCTCCCGGTCTGCAGTGATTATAATCAAACATCCATTCTTTGCAGTCTTTCCGCTCATTTTCCAGGCGTTCTTCTATCTCCTGATTGACCGGATCTACATGCCCGGATTCATAAAACAGCATGCCTGCTTTTATACGTTCTTCCAGATTCATTTTTCATTCCCCATACAATACACAGATGTTTCCATTTCGTTTCACACGATGGTTATTTTTCCGATTGCGCGGAGGCTTAGCAGATGGCAAAGGAATAGGAAATAACATTTTCTGCATTGATACGGTATGCTTCCTCACGTCACTTCCCCAGCTATCAATTCCACCGACTCCTCTTACTGCACCATAGACACAAAGGACTGTTCTTCTTGCTGGTGGCAGTTCCTCATGGTGTGTTGCGTTTTCAATCTCTTCTGCTGTATATGGCAGGCAGGAAAAGCAAACGGCTCATCTGTTTTTTCAATTCTTAAGATCTGTAAAAAATAATCTCTTCTGCTGTTATCAAGGCTCGTATATCTCGTAACCTCCAGCCAGTCCGTATCCATATGCATTCCACAATCCTGCGGAACAAGGTATGGGGTAAGGCTTAAATCACTCACCTGATATACCCCTTTTACAGCGCCTGCTTTCCGGTCCGGATAGGTTTCTCCGGATAAGCCCTCATACATGTAGCTGTCTGCAAGTGTCGGCATAATGAATCTCATGCCAAACACAGGAAGCTCCGGGAGACCCTTTACTCCGTGGTATTCTACATCCACTGATCTTTCCGTTTCCGGTCACAGTATAGCTTACCAGAACCGTCGCGGAAGGATTGCTGATGGTCTTATAGGTGAATTTTACAATGATCTCATCTCCAGATACATCGCCACCATAAACGTTATTGTCCGGAGCATACTGCTTTTGCAATTCACCATCCATGATGACTTCGACATTCTGACAGTCGATAAACGTATCTGCTGCCATCCAGCTGCCGCTTTTAATATGGAATTTGCTTCCCCGGTCGTTATCTGTCAGTGCTCTCCAGAAGGTCGGCTTCGGGCAACGGTACAGCCATTCATAGCCGTTTTTACAATAGACTCAGACCGCCCTGAGCATAAGAGAACGTATAGTCGAACCCCTTTTCCGTGTACACCGAGCACATAATCACCATAGACCACTCTCAATTTCCCATTATCTGTATAAGCCATAGTAATACCTCACTTCCTGCATAGCTGGTTTTTCCTTACGGTCTGCAAATACAATTCCATTTCCTGAAAACTCATAATCAGAAGGCTTATCATCAAAGTCCCCACCATAGCGGAGCACTTCTTTCCCCGTAACTTCATCCTTCACATAAAGAGCCTGATCAATAAAGTCCCAGATAAATCCACCATGGTACATGTCATATTTATCAATCAGGTGCATATAGGTGCCAAGTCCACCCATGGAGTTTCCCATGTCATGCATGAACTCACATAAGAGGTAAGGCTTCTTCGGATCATGGTCCAAATATTCTTCGATCTCATACGGCTTTGCATACATACGGCTTTCCACATCGGAAATTGTGTCTTCATAAGCTCTGTTATAGAAGGAGCTTTCATAATGGATCAGGCGGCCGTCTTGTTTCTCTTTATAATAGGTGTTCATGGCCTCGATATCATCCCCAGCATAGGACTCATTTCCAGGGACCAGAATAAAATGGCGGTATGGTTTTTTAAACGTTTCAAAGTTGCTTCTGGCTCTGTCTACCACAGCCTCTTTCCACTGCGGGATTGATCCCGGCACGTTGCAGGAAGGTTCGATCGCACCAAGCTTCTGGAAGGTTCCGTGGCTTTCTAAGTTATTTTCAGCCATCATATAGATTCCTGCTGCGTCGCACATATAATACCACGGGATCGATCCGGATAATGGCAGGTGCGCACGGCATTGATATTATTTCTTAAGATGCATTCAATATCGGATTTCATTTCGTTCATACTGATGCAGCGGCCTGTTTTAGGGCTCCACTCGTGACGGTTCACACCGGTCAGGACCGTGCGTTTCCCATTTAAATGGATCACCTTGTCGATCACATCGATCCGTCTAAAGCCGATGTCATACGGTACTACTTCAGCCAGATTTCCGTTTTCATCCGTCAGCTCCACATATGCATGGTAGAGATACGGGTGATGGTTGTCCAGGCTTTTTACCTGCGCATCATCTGTCTGAATTTCTTCAGTGTAGATTCCGTTTTTCTCCTGCAGGGCAGCAGATTTTTCCAGCACAACACTGCCTTCCCGATCCTTTAACACAAACCGGGCATTGATTTTCCGGTTCTCAGGTGCGGATACTTTCAGATTTACGGATAATTTGCCGCTCGCATTATCCTTATACAATTCCGGGCGGAACCACACATCCTCCAGATGGATCTTAGGAACCGCACGCAGTGTAACGTTTCTGAAAATTCCAAAAAGCGGAAGAAACCTGATCTTCCAGGAATGCTGCCGTACTCATCTTATGCACCTGTACCGCCAGTACATTGCCCTTTTCCCGGATGAATGGTGTCAAGATCAAACTCGGAAGGAGTAAAGCTATCCTCTGCATATCCTACGAACTGACCGTTCAGCCACAGATACATTGCCTCTTCCACGCCTTCAAAGCAGATACGGACTCTCTTGGAACACAGCTCCGGATGATCAAAGCGTTTGATATAGGAACCTACCGGATTATACTCAGCTTCGCTGAACATTCCGGCTCCGTCTCCGGTGCTCTCCATACTGTAGGCGCCTCTGCGGTATTCTTTTCCCTCCCATGGGTACATGGTATTGATGTAGCGGATCTTATCATATCCAGCCAGTTCAATATGGCCCGGCACCATAATCTTATCAAAGTTTTTCGCATCAAAATCCTCTTCATAGAAGTTTTCCGGTCTGCTCTTAACATTCTTACTGAAAGCAAATTCCCACTGTCCATTTTAAAGACTGGATTAGTGCATTTTCCTTCTTTTCCAGTGCTTCATAGCTTTCATAATAAGTATGATCGCTGTGCGCTTCCAGCTGATTTACCCGGAATACTTCCGGATTATCCAACCATTTCATATCTGCATTCATGTTCTATCTTCTCCTTTTCTAAAATAAGCCCCTAAAGAAAACTTTAGAGGCTATTGATTTATGATTCCTGCATATTTTCAATTAATTCGCGGTTTGCACCCTCCACATTCAAGAAAAAGAAAGGATAACCGTAATGATGATATCAAAGATAAATGGCAGCCAGAGGTACATAAAATACATCATTTTGATACAGCTGGCCGGCTGAACCGCGTTGTCCATATTGATATATCCACTGATGTCAAGCAGCCATCCGGAAAGAGCAATACCGATACCACCGCCAAGTTTTATACCCATGGAAGTGCATGAGAACATGGAACCATCAATACGTTTTCCGCTCTTTAAATAGGTATACTCGGAACACTGTGCAATAACAGCACTCATATCTCCCTGCCACGGACCTTCACCTAAGGAGGTCATTGCGATAAATAACAACATCAACAGGATACTTCCCATATAACCTGCAAACACTACCAACAGACGGGGAGAAGCTTGCAAATACATAGCTGTATTTGTTCAGCTTGTACATTCCATTTGCCTTTGCTACCAGCATTGGTGTGATCGCCAGAGCAATGATCAGAGGGATATTGTTAGCCCAGGAGAACACACCAAATAAATTCTTATTTAAAAGAACATAGGTCATAAAGAAAATTCCCACATTAACCATTGCTGCACGAAGCTGCTGCAGGATGTAGATCACACAAATCATGGAAAAATACTTGTTCTCAAACAGCAGCTTTACAGTCTGCTTGAAAGAAAGCTTATCATCCTCAAACCCCATAGAACCATTAGATTTCAATTCTTCTTCCGGAAGTTCTTTTACGGAAAATACAGCAAGCGTATTGGTGATGATACCGTCGCACAGTAAATGAGCGCAATGATTCTCCATGCTGCTGCACCGTTACCAAGCTCAACTGCTCCTACAGTAATAGACTGGATTGCAAGGTTTGTACCAAAGGAAAACATGAAACGGAAAGAACCCATCTGCACTCGTTCTTTACTGTTCTTTGTTACCAGAGAAGTCAGTGCTGCATATGCGATGTTATTTGCCGTATAGAATACTGCGTTTAACAGGGTATAGCAAATAAAGAACCAGGCATACTGCGCAGTTTTACCCATATTAGTAGGGATCGCAAAAACTCCGTATAGCGTGATAGCACAGCCAAAGAAACCATAAAACATCCAGGGTCTTGCCTTACCCCATTTTGCTCTTTGTCCGGTCGATCATGGTTCCAAAAAAAATATCCGTTATACCATCAAATAATTTGGATACTGCAATTAATGTGCCAACGATTCCTGAATTTAAGCCAATTGTATTTGTCAGGTAAATCATGACAAACGATGACAGGAAGCATAAACTACGTTTCCTGCAATATCACCGCTTCCATATCCACTTTTGTATGCCATTTCAGGTATGTCTTCTCTTCCATTTTAATCCCCTTTTCATATAATAGTCTTTGTCATCCTGCCTTTTCAATACGTTGTAACTACTATACAAAAATGCGTGGGAAAACTCCATATCTTTTTATGAGACAGAATATGCACAAAATGATAGGGGTTACATACTCCCGCCACTTAGCTAACGCCTGAAGTGGGGCTTTTTCGTTCGATTGTCCCGATCGGGCAAAGCATAAGCGAGCTATCCCCGTGTGTCCCACAGTTTTATTAGACATTATGATATTATGGAATTTCTTCCGCAAAGGATCGAGAAATTAAATGGGCAATTCACTGTGAACATATCAAAATTTATGCAAACGATGCGATTACTTTCATTATCCCTGCCAATATCATGACCCAAATAGGATTCATTCTTGTTTTCCGCAATAAAGCTACACATATAATAAAAATTAAAACCATAACCCATTTTGTTTTTTAACAAAGGTAACCGCACCATTTCCCCAAAAAGCCGTCATAAGAATCAAAATTCCCGCTGACGCTATCATTGCTACTACTGCAGGGGCGAAGTGAATACAATACCTCCTGCATCATATCCATGCTTCTATACTTTAGATACAATTTTGCTAACACGGTTACAATAATACAGGACGGCAAAATGCATCCAAACGTAGCGACCACTGCCCCGAGTACACCTGCAATCTTGAGTCCTACAAAAGTTGCCGAATTAACTGCAATAGGTCCGGGAGTCATCTGCGATATTGTAATAAGATCTGTAAATTCTGACATGGTAAGCCACCTATGGTTAGTAACTACCTGACTCTGAATCAACGGCATAGCTGCATATCCACCGCCAAAACTGAATATTCCGACCTGAATAAAGCTCAAGAATAATTGTAAATACATCATTTTCCGCTTCTCCTTTTTAATAGAAGTGTGCGTATTACACCAATTACCCCACATGCTATTACAATATACACTACATTTACGCTAAACACGCATGCTGCAATAAACGCTACACACATAATGATCAAAGGCAGATGGTTCTTCTCTTTAACAATTGGTGCTGCCATATCCACCGTGACAGATGCTATTACTGCACCCACCCCTGCCTGCATTCCTTCAAGCAACTGGCTGATCAACCAATTGCTTTTAAACGCATTATAAAATATAGATACTACTGTCAAAACAATAAAAGGTGGCAGAATGGTTCCCAGAATTGTTATGAATATTCCCACAACACCCGCCAGTTTATAACCTACAACGATTGCTCCGTTTACCGCAATGGCCCCAGGGGAAGATTGTGCTATTGCCACTAAATCAAGCATTTCATTTTCTTCTATCCAATGGTATTCATCTACAAATTTATTTTTCATCAGCGTAACAATGACATATCCACCACCGAAAGTAAACGCACTTAAATATAGCGTAGATATGAACAGTTTCCATAATATTGTTTTCCGATTTTTTTTCGTCCATAAATCTCTCTCAACAGTTTTAAGGCTTTAGCTTTTTATATATAACCAACAGAAAATGATGCGGATTTTATAAACCTCAAATCATCGCATCATTTTCCTTATTTTTTTTTTTTCTAAATCACTTTAATGCTGCATAATCTGCATCTGTGTAGTCTTTTGTCACATCCCAGTTAGGAAACTCCAAGGAACTATAATCCATTCCTACTGCCTCCGATGCGCGTTTCCATTCTGTAGTTGTATCATCTGCCAGTGTTTTTAATGCGCTACTATAATCGGTAAGACTCTGGGAAATAATGCCTTGCACAATTGCACCTAAGCTAGGCTGCACGTCTTTTACTTTCTGCATAGAAATCATTTGCCTTTTCATCTCTTTTTACTAAAGTAGGTACTACCCTAGATGTTTCTTCAGCAATAGTATAATACTCCTTCATATGTTCATTCGTCATATATTTTTCGTTGATTTCAGGAATACAAGAAACAAAACTTCCGCTTTCTACATTGCTCTGCTGGTATCCATACTGTTCATCATATAATGCCATTAAATATTCAGCCGCTTCCTTGGGATGTTTAGATTGTTTATAGATGCCCATCCAAGGAGACAATTCGCCCGCCTGAACATAAGTATTTGTTACCCCATCAGGAACAGGAACTGCCATAACTCCATATTTGAGGTCAGGATAATTTGCATCCCACTGGGATACACACCACATCCCTTGGCAGAGAAATGCTGCTTGTCCCTGTGCAAACAATTCTCTTGCTTCTGGGGCACTCACGTTAATGGTATCCGGATGAATACTTTCCATCATCTACCAATCCTTTAATAAGGCCAAGGCTTCATTCATTTCCTTACTATCGTAAGGTGCTACTCCATTATCTGTCAGTACCTTCTGCGTTGCAGCCACCTTACCGCCAGCTGCAGCAGCCAGAGATCTTGCCATAACATCCATGCGGTTCATCTGTTTTGCCCCCATCGATCAGGCCATAAATGTTTCCATTCCCCATCTCGGTCACTTTTTTGCAAGCTTCTCTAAACCCGAATAAGTTTTAGGTATCTCATTTACGCCTGCCTGCTCCCAAGATGCTCTTATTGTAGAAAAATAGGCACTGAATTATCGGCATTTGTTCGGTAACAGTATACCATTCATCCCCAATATCCGTAACTCCTTCTGCAAAGCTGCCGGATCAAATTTTTCTCTAAAATCATCTGTTACATAGTCATTAATCGGCTGAAACCAGCCTCTTCTACTGCAGTATCTAGTGTAAGACCTACCGAATGGGAAACAGGTCAGGACCTTCCCCTGATTTGATCATTGTAACGATAGTATTCTTGAACCGATCTACCGTAAGCATGGTGTATTCAATTTTAATATTAGGATGTGTTTCCTCAAATTTCTTATGAAACTCTTCTCTGTGTGCCAGACCCATCACTCCAATCTACAACTTGAAGCGTTATCTGTCCATCCGTTTTCTTCCTCTTTTGATGCAACACCTGTATTTTCACTGGCGCCGTTCCGTCCGCATTCCCGGTTGACGGCATTGCCCCACATCCTGCCAATGTTGTCACTGCCATTGCAGCAGCCAGCAACGATACTGTCATTTTTTAATCTCATTACTAATTCTCCTCTCTTATATGTGATTTGGTGGATTGTTCTATCAACTCTTAACAGCTCCAGCAATTCCTCTACAAATGCTTTTGCATAAAATGAATAATATAATGATCGGTATTACACAATCGAACCGCCAGCTGCAATTCCTGTCCAATCAACCGTGTTTTCCCTTTAAATGCATATAAGCCAACTGCCAATGTTCTGGAAGATGGGTTATTCAGTATCAACACTAAAGGGAAGTATAAAAAGCGTTCCATGCCCAAATAGTTTCCATAATAACAACTGTCGTTGCAACAGGCTTACACAGCCTCATCATAATGTAATAAAACGTCTGAAAATAATTACATCCATCTATTTTAGACGCCTCTTCCAACTCTTTCGGTACGGATTGGAAAAAACTGGTGAACAGTAACAGAAAGATAACATGTGCTCCACCGGCCTGAGATAGAATCAATCCCCCAGCTTGGTACCTACCAGATTCATCCCTTTGACAACTTCATAGGTTGGAATGATTGTACTTACCAGTGGAATTGCAATGCTTCCAAAAATACCGCCATACAAATATTTCTTCCAACAAATTTGTAACGTCCCATTGCGTATCCAGCTGTCATAGTCATAATTAAAAACTATAATGACCGAAAAATACAGTTACAATAATAGTGTTAATGAAGTAGGTTCCAAAAATCTGCTTTTTGCCATATGCGTATAAAATTATCAATTGTTGGTACCAATGGAATCAATCCTAGACGGTTCTGGAAAATTCATTCTGCCCTTTAAACGAAGCAGAAATCATCCATAAAAACGGATATATCCAGAAAAACCCACGCAGAGCAGTAAAGCATGCTTTAATAATTGATTTTACAATATGAATTCTTTTTTCTTTGCTCACTACTTCACCCCCTATTGTGCCTTCTTTTTGCAGACGCCTTTAATAACATTTAGAAGCAGTCCGATTATTATAACTGCGCCTCCAAAAACAGAGCCGCTGCGCTTGCATAACCAAGTCTTGGCATTCCAACCTCACTTGAAAACGCCGTTCTGTAGACGTAAGTCGCAATCACATCAGTTGCATAATAAAGGTCCGCCCTCTGTCATTGTCTTAACAATGTCAAACACTTTTAATGAATTAATAGCACACAGGATTGCAATGATTCCTCCTGTTGGTGCGATCAGAGACAACCACGATATGTAAAATGTCTGACTTCTGTTTGCACCGTCAATAGTCGCAGCTTCATATACATCCTGGGAAACTCCTGCAATCCTGCCAACCAATAGATCATATAGGTACCACAGTCCTTCCAAGAGAAATAATCACTAACGTAGGCAACGCATACTTTGCATTTCCAAGAAAATTTATTGGATTTTTTCAGAATGTGCAAAGAAATCAAAAAGATGATTTACTGGTCCTTGCTCCAAAAATAAATATCATGATAATTCCTACTACAGAGGCTGTCGTGACTACAGGGACAAAATACATTGCAATGATATAATCCGTGGCCTTTCATTTTTCATCATTTAAAAGATATGCAAGAAACAAAGATACCGCCAGTTCCAAAGCGGAACTATCATTACCATATTTAAAACTGTTTATAAAAGGCATTCCAGAATAGTCATCATGCATCAGTTCTCTATAATTTTGCAAACCGACAAAAGTCGCATTAGATGTCATGCCTGACCAATCTAACAAAGAGTATTGAATGCTGCATATAATAGGATATCTGAAACAAAACATAAAAGCCAACTGCTAATGACATGAACAACCAAACACTGTGCATTTAATTTTTAATTGTCGTTTAAATCGAATATTCCTCGTTTCCAATCTTATTTCAGACTTTACCTTTGTCATCATTCTCCCCATTTCATATAGATACTTTGCTTCTGACTGCTTTTTTTCATAGGTAATCCTGTATCATAGTCAAGCTGACGTGGTTCGTATTCTTCATTTTCCCGCTGTCGCGTAAACCCTTCATTATCCCACCTTGAATGTATCCTTTATTCCAGTCTCTAAGTGACCACTGATAACCTCGATACAGATCTCTTGTATCATTCATATGTGTGACCAGTTTTTATGATATTTGCAGATAATTTCAGGTATTCCGGATTATCAATTTCATTTACCATTTCATCAGGATCTTTTTTTAAAAATAAATTCATCTTTATCAAGTAAATTAACTGCCAATTTATAGTTTTCTGAAATAACACCTCTCATGATTTGAAGCCCTCCAAATCCATCGTGGTCTATCATATCTAGTAAAATTCTGTATAGACTTCGCTGTTTATTTTTAATGTTGTATCGTATATTTGTGGAAGCATGCTCTTTCCTTCCAGCAGCTTCGGAATTGGCAGTTCAAAATACTCCATGACTGTCGGCGCAATATCAATATGAGATGCCGGTGCTGTAACTACCTTTCCCCTTTCCCCCTTTAATGATGGCGGAATATTAACAACTTCTTCATAAATGGCTGCGTTTTTAGAAAACAATCTGTGAGCTCCCAACTTATCCCCCATGGTCGGAGGTATAAATAACCATGGCATTAGGCAGCTTTTCCTTAATCACATTCAGAACTCTTCCCACTTCGTAATCCACAAAACTGTTGCATCCTAAAAACAATGCCAAGCCATCAGAACTCTGATTAATCTGACTTTCGTCCTCTGTCCAGTCTGTCCCCTGCCCAAAGTCGCTGCATTAATGGCTTATTATCCAAGGTATCCGTAAATTTAGCAGAAGATTCAAATTTAAAGTCCTTGTACATGGTATTGTACGGTGCCGGACATAGCGATGGCCCATGTGGTTCGTCATATGATACCGTAAGAAAAAAATCTTCCTCTTTTATATTGCTCTAAAAATTTAATTGCTCGGTCTGAGCATCTATGGGCATATGTAAAACCTTCAGAAAAATCTGGCTGATAAGATTCCTCTGGCTGTCTGGAACGTCTACGTTGCTCTTCACTTAATTCATTTAGATAGCATCTCATATCATACCAATAATCTACATCCCATCCTGCTGGGCAACAGCCTAAACCAAAAATAATCTCCACCATCTAGATGCCATTTTCCTATATATCCACATTTGATTCCGTTATCTGTTAACCGCTGACCAATCGTTTTTACATTTTCCCAGTGGAACCCCATTCGTAACCATGCCATTACTATGCGGAAATGTTCCTGTAAAAATTGCACTTCTTGCCGGTCCACAAACAGGTTGACAAGTATACGCATTTTCATATCGGATTCCCTCTTGTGCCAACGCATCCAAATTGGGTGTGATCATTTTTTTATTACCATAACACCCCACCATATCTTTTCTGGTTGTATCCGTCATCAATAGAATAATCTGTTTTTTCAATGAGACTCTCTCCCTTTATGGATTCATTGCTTTTTATAAATCAATAGTAGCTATATTATTACTTTCCCGCAATCAACATAATTGCTTTTGGCATGGATTTTTCTGCTTTTATGTGTTATTCTCATAGTAGTTAATTAAAAAGATGGGAATGAATACAATTTATGATAAATATTAGTGGACATTATAGAGAAGAGAGGAAAATAACAGGCTATTGTGATAACGATGTTCCTCTAATGGTAAATTGCTGTGGAAAACAGATCTTTCAAACGCAAGATTATTTCTGCAATCGTAAAGACGGTAGACTAGATTATCAAATCATCTATATCCATCGTGGAAGCGGACATTTTTATATAAACAATGAATGGACTACATTATCTGCCGGAAACATTGTTTTATATCATCCTGAATACCACAATTTTACTCTTATTATGCAAATGAAAAACCCGAAGTCTATTGGATACATTTCACCGGCAATCAATGCGAGGATATTCTAAACACATACGATATCAAAAACCTGTTATATTGGTGAAAGATTATATTTAAAATTGCTCTTTCAAGAAATTATCACTGAATTGCAACTTAAAAAAGTGTCATATCAAGACATTGTATTACATAATTTTTATATTATTCTGTGTTCTATCCACAGGTCATTTAGTAGTCTTTCAAAACCTTTTGATAATGATTTTTCATTTGACAGACTATTACTCGAGTTAAACTCAAAATATGCAAACAAATGGTCTGTTTCTTCTATGGCCAATTACTGCAAACTAAGTGAAAGCTATGTTTCTCATATGTTTAAAGAACGTATGGGATTAGCTCCTATGCAATATTTAAATAACCAACGAATGGAAAAGGCCAAAGATTTTCTATTATCAAATACCATGACTATTTCAAATATTGCGCATTTGGTGGGATTCGATGATCCTTATATTTCAGACGCGTTTTTACAACAATATACAGGAGTATCTCCACAAATGTATTACCTTAATACTTGCAACTTCAATACACCGAGTGGTTTTTCAGCAATACTTCAAACCGCTGATTCTTACCTATTAAGCATCTTTGAGTATCTTCCAATAGAGAGACTCTCACATCTTTACCATCCCGCGCCTAATTGTGGGATATTCTGACGGTTAAATGATAAATGATTCGCCTTGTTGCCTGTTTATTCGCTTCCGTCAGTCTATCAAATTTCCTTCTTAAAATTACCAGTTTTACCTGCCACATAAAAAGGGCGAAAATTCAATCAACATGAATTTTCACCTTTTTATTTTGAATCATTCGCACCTGAAATTTAACAGATTCTTACTCCATCCTTAATCACAGCAGTCAGGTTAAGTTCTTTATCCAATAGAACCACATGTGCCTTCTTTCCTGCTTCAATAGATCCATACTGATCGTCGATATCCAGACTTCTGGCTGGATTGATAGTTGCACAGCCTACAGCTACTTCTAAAGGCAATCCCATCTGTTTCACCGCAGTTCTCATACAATCCATCAGGTTTGTTGCAGATCCAGCAATTGTGTCAGTATTTCCAAGCGTAGCCCTCTTTCCAACCACTTTTACATCCTGCCCGCCGAGAGTATACTGACCATCCGGCATTTCCGTTGCCCGAATACTGTCACTGATCAAGAGCATACGGTCTGCTCCCATCATCCGGAATGTTGCCCGGATCGTTGCTGGGTGGATGTATCCCATCGCAGATAATTTCTGCCATTACATGCTTATTGTCAAATACTGCCCCTACTACGCCCGGCTTCCGGTGCGTAAATTCAGGCATTGCGTTGTACAGATGAACCGCATGATTGGCTCCGGCCGCAAATGCAGTCGCCGCAGTTTCATAATCAGCATTGGTATGTGCAAGGGAAACATTCACCCGGTCTTTTACTTCCTGAATGAATTCAATTGCATTACTGCTCTCTTCCGGAGCCAGCCCGATAAATTTCACAAGCCCATTGGATGCTTTCAAGAACCGGTCACAGATTTCCACACTGCAAGGAAGAATATTTTTTCATCCTGAGCACCTTTTTCACATGGCTGATAAACGGGCCTTCCATATTAATGCCAACCAGATCTGCCTTCCGGAAATCATTTGTTTTCTTTCTTATATTCTGCGGCAACTTCGAGGACATGTTCCAGCTCTTCTACTGGTAAAGTCATGGTAGCCGGAGAGATTGCGGTAACGCCTACGGATGCCTCATATTCAGCAATCCGTCCCAGAGCTTCTTTGTCACCATCGCAAACATCATCTCCCCTTACATCCATGAAAATGCAGATCGATCAGTCCAGGATTGCATAATTTCCTTTACCGTCAATCACATTCCCCGTCAGCTTCGGAGACATCCTCTTCTTCATAAACCCGCATAATTTTATCTCCGTCCAAAACAATACCGCCTTTACAAAAATCTTATTGGCAGTATACACATACACATTATCAATGATCATCTTTTTATCCTCTAATATAATTCCTTACGTCTTTTTTCTCCCTCTTCCAGTGCACGAAGAGTACTATCATGCATACCCTCTCGGATATATTTATTTTGTTCTACATAATAGCCATAAATAATATCCAGCATGACCAATATAGGAAATTGTGGTGAAATCACATTGCCATGGTTCAAATGTTTTAATGACGGCAGCAACACTACTTCTGAACAATATTCATCAAATTCAGATTTGTTGTTTTCTGTAAAAAGAATTGTTTTTGCTCCCTTACGATTAGACTCTCTAAGTAAATAAAGGACTTCCTCTCGCTCACCACTAAGGCTGAATCCTATCACAAGGCTATTTTTTATTCTGAAACACAGATGACATGCGCATCATATCTGGATCCAGCAGCGAATCTACATTAACACCAATTCTCATAAAACGTATTTCCATCTCTCTTGCCGAGAGCCCTGAGCTCCCCAAACCACAAACCAAAACTCGGTCTGCCTTATTGAGATATCCCATGATTCTTCCAATCTGTATTTCATCTACAAGACTATACGCTTTATTCAGTAGTTCTGATATGCATTCAATACCATGCGAGTGTTATCAGTAATCTTTTTCTGGTTTTTCAATTAAAGTTTCTTCATATTGATAAATAAATTCTTTATATCCCATGATACCCACATTTTTGCGCAAAACGAACCAGTGTCGCCTTTGATGTAAACAGCAGTTCCGAAAATGTTTTTATTGAAAAATCCATTTTTCTGAATTATGAATAAAAAATTAGCAATTTGTTTTTTCAACAGGTGTAAACTTGTCATAGTTCGATTCAACCAATCGGGACAACTGATTTCACATAATATTCCATAAACTCATTCCTATTCTTTTTAATGCATTCCAGAAATGATAAAATGCGCCTCAACATCCCAGCATCATTCTGATTTTCTGCCGTCTTAATTTTTATTGTACTTCTCAATGCTGGATACAGATATTTTTCACGGCACCTTCAATTCGATCTTTTAAAAAGGTTTCCTGCGCCATAATTCCTCCACCTAAAACAATTCTGGATTTAGCATCATAACAGATATTTGCAATGCCTTTTCCGAGCGTATCCGTCATCTCTTCAATTGCCTGTATGCAAATCTGATCTCCCTTTTTGCCTCTTCAAAATTATGGTAGCCATCCCATTTATCTTCTATTTCATTTTTTCTTTCAGCAACTTTTTTTGTTAAAATGCTTGCCGCTCTAATGTCTGAAAATCGCTATCATCCATGCATATATCCAACCTCACATGCACTGTTGCTGCAAACCATGAAATACTTTTCCTTCTAGCAGAATGCATCCACCAATTCCAGTTCCAATGGTTAAAACTAATGCAACTTTTTACTTCCTTTAGCAGCACCATTTCTATATTCTGCAAGGCCAGCACAATTTACATCATTTTCAACTTCACATGGGATCTGAAACTTTTCTTCCAATATTTTTTTGAATTGTGTACCAGCATAGTTTGGAATCAACGGTGCAGAATAGAATATAGAACCAGTCTCTGTATCTACCATTCCAGCAGTAGATATGCATATTCCTGCAATTTCTGAGTGCGACACAAGCATTTCGTTAACAATGCCGATGACCTTATCAAGAATAGCCGGTCCACTTTTCCCAGCCTCTGTCGGCATGGATTTTTCAGCATAATCTTAGCATCTTCACCAATAATTCCATATTTGATAGCAGTTCCACCGATATCAATACTTATATACCTTTTCATCTTGTAATCCTACTTTCATCTATTATATATAATTTCAAATGCATTCTCAAGTTATCTTAATATGATTTATGCGAAAAAGGCAAACCTCTGGTTTGCCCTCTTCTTCAGCAGAATAAATGGCCTGCTAAAATCTTAAATTCTCACTTTAAAAATTGCTTTTTGATTGTCTCCGGTTTATCGCCTGCCCTGAACCGCGGTACGGTGTCCATCATTTGGATAACAGATCAAAAAAATCGTCTGTTAATACTACCGGAAGAATTCTTATTTCCATCCATTGGAAGGAAATCATCTTTTTCTACAAATTCATTCAATTTCATATTCTGAATGAAATTCGAATCAATCTGCTCAGTTCCACGAAGCATCACATGGACATCAGATATTTTTATGTGCTTCCCAGAATCTTTCTTCCGGAGTTGTGGTTGTGTACTCCACAATATTCACAAAAAGGCGATCTCCATCAATCTCGTGACTTCCTTTTTCAAAAAGAAGCAAGATCATGAGTCTTTGCATATTCAAAGCACTCTTTTTATTCCTTTTTCAAGATACGGAAATTCTTCTACGCATCCAT
>VOFG01002155.1_pt1 | contig 39689 bp, 64 predicted proteins | sample 5384171 | NCBI WGS metagenome assembly VOFG01 (sample SAMN12384726, study PRJNA508395) | human gut metagenome | isolation source: healthy gut F | host: Homo sapiens
CTACACCGTGACGAGCGGCAGCATCGTATTTGACGGCGAGGACATCACCGCCCTGCCGGTCAACGAGCGCGCTAAACGCGGCATCTTCCTCTCCTTCCAGAACCCGCTGGAGGTGCCGGGCGTGACGCTCAGCGCCTTCATCCGCAGCGCGCTGGAGCAGAAGACCGGCGACCGCCTGCGGCTTTGGGACTTCAAAAAGCGCCTGAGGGAGACCATGAGGCTGCTGAGCATGGACGAGAGCTACGCCGAACGCGACCTGAACGTGGGCTTTTCCGGCGGCGAGAAAAAGAAAGCCGAAATTTTGCAGATGCTCATGCTCGAGCCCAAGCTCGCCATCCTTGACGAGACCGACTCCGGTCTGGACGTGGACGCCGTGCGCACGGTGTCCGAGGGCGTGCGGCTCTTCCGTGAGCGCACGCACGGCTCGCTCCTCATCATCACGCACTCCACGCGCATTCTGGAGGCGCTGCACGTCGACGCCGCGCACGTCATGGAAAACGGCGTCATCGTGAAAAACGGCGGGGCCGAGCTGGTCGAGGCCATCAACGAAAAGGGCTTCGGCAGCCTGAAGACGGAGTAAGGCGGTGACATCGGCATGGCAGAGAACAGAGAAAAAACCTACGTTGCGGACGTAGACCGCAGCATTTACGACATACGCGACGTGGAGCACGACGCCTACCGCATGGAGTCCGGCCTGACGTCGGAGATCGTGGACAAGCTGTCCAAGGAAAAGGGTGACCCCGTGTGGATGCAGCAGTTCCGGCTGCAATCGCTCCAGATCTACAACGAGCTGCGCCTGCCCGACTGGGGTCCCTCGCTCGAGGGACTGGACATTGACCACATCGCCACCTATGTCCGTCCGAACACGAAGATGCAGAACGACTGGGCGAACGTGCCGCAGGACATCAAGGATACCTTTGAGCGTCTGGGCATCCCGCAGGCGGAGCGCAAGTCGCTCGCCGGCGTGGGCGCGCAGTACGACTCCGAGCTGGTTTACCATAATGTGCGCGACGAGGTCGCCGCCGAAGGCGTAGTCTACACCGATATGGAAAGCGCCCTCAAGGGCGAGTACGCCGACATGGTGCGCAAGTATTTCATGAAGCTCGTCACCCCGCGCGACCACAAGTTTGCCGCGCTCCACGGCGCGGTGTGGTCCGGCGGCTCGTTCGTGTATGTCCCCAAGGGCGTACACCTCTCCATCCCGCTCCAGTCCTACTTCCGGCTCAATGCCAAGGGCGCGGGCCAGTTCGAGCACACGCTCATCATCGTGGACGAGGGCGCGAGCCTGCACTTCATTGAGGGCTGCTCCGCTCCCAAGTACAACGTGGCGAACCTCCACGCGGGCTGCGTGGAGCTTTACGTCAAAAAGAATGCCAAGCTGCGCTACTCGACCATCGAGAACTGGTCGAAGAATATGTATAACCTCAACACCAAGCGGGCGCTGGTGGAGGAGGGCGGCACGATCGAGTGGGTGTCCGGCTCGTTCGGCTCGCACGTCGGCTGCCTGTACCCCATGAGCATCCTCAAGGGCGACGATTCCCGCATGGAGTTCACCGGCGTGACCTTTGCCGGCGCGGGACAGGATCTCGACACGGGCGCAAAGGTCGTCCATGTCGGCAAAAACACCAGCAGCTATATGAACACGCGCTCGATCAGCAAAAGCGGCGGCGTGAGCACCTTCCGCTCGAGCGTCGTGGTGGAAAAGAGCGCAAAGGGCGCGAAAAGCGCGGTTTCCTGCCAGTCCCTGATGCTCGACTCTGAATCGCGCTCGGACACCATCCCCGCCATGGACATCAAGACGCGCGATGCCGCCGTGGGCCACGAGGCCAAGATCGGCGCGATCAGCAACGACGCGGTGTTCTATCTCATGAGCCGGGGGATGAGCGAGGAGGACGCCCGCGCCCTGATCGTCAGCGGCTTCGCGGACAACGTGTCCAAGGAGCTGCCGCTGGAATACGCCGTGGAAATGAACAACCTCATCCGGCTTGAGATGAAGGGCAGCATCGGCTGAGCGAAAGGAGCGAACGATATGGAAAAAACGATTTATGTCAACCGTCCCGCTTCGCGCACCTGGAACCGTCTCGGCGTGAACGAGGCCGCCGTCCGTTGGGACACGGACGCGGAGACGCTGCTCTCGAACGAGCGCTTCACCGCCATTTCCGGAAAAAACGCCCCTCTCCGCATCGAGGCTGCGGACGGCGGCGCGGCCTATGGCCGCCGCGTCTATACCGTGACCGCCGAGGCGGGCGCGGAGCTGACCGTCTTTGAGGTCTGCACCGCCGCGCAGCCCCTTGCCGTGGAGCTCAGGCTCACAGCGGCGGAGGGCGCGCACCTTCGCGTCGTGCAGCTTCTGAATCCCACGCGGGGCGCGGTGCTGCGCCACGAGCTGAGCGCGCAGCTCGCCGAACACGCGAAGCTCGACCTTATCTCCCTCCAGCTCGGCGACGGCGCTGTTTACGCCGACCACCAGATCTCCCTTGCGGGCGACGGCGCGGCGCTGCGCGCCGACCTCGGCTACCTCGCCCGCCGGAGCGACACGGCGGACATTGATCTGACCGTTGAGCAGCTCGGCAAAAGCACCGTGAGCGAGATCCACGCTTCCGGTGCGCTGATGGAGCGCGCGAAAAAGGTCTTCCGCGGCACCATTGACTTCAAGCGCGGCTCCGCCGGCTCGGTCGGCAGCGAAAACGAGACCGTCCTGCTCCTCGGCGAGGATGCGGAAAACAAGACCGTCCCCGTCATCCTCTGCGCCGAGGAGAATGTCGAGGGCAGCCACGGCGCGACCATCGGCGAGCTGGGCGAGGACACGCTCTTTTACTTTGCCAGCCGCGGCATCGACCGCGCCGCCGCCGAAGCCATCCTCGCCCGCGCCGCCGTGGAGCGGCTCGCGCGCATGGCGGAGGACGAAGCCTTTTCCGCGCGCGCCCTCGGTGCGCTCGCGCAGGTCCTGTGTACGAAGGAGGAACGCGAATGAGCACGAATTATAAAGCCGATTTCCCGCTGCTCGCGCAGCGCGACGTCGCCTATCTCGACAGCGCCGCCACCGCCCAGCGCCCGCAGTGCGTGCTGGACGCGGAGCGGGAGTTCTATACGCGCCACAACGCCAATCCCCTGCGCGGGCTCTACCCGCTGAGCATCGAGGCGACCGAAGCGCTCGAGAGCGCCCGCGCCGCCGTCGCCCGCTTTCTCGGCGCGGCGCAGAGCGAGGAGATCGTCTTCACCCGCAACACGACCGAGGGGCTGAACCTTGTGGCCTACAGCTACGGGCTCAGCCATGTCAAGGCGGGCGATGAGATCCTGATCTCCACGATGGAGCACCACAGCAACATCCTTCCCTGGCAGATGGTCTGCCGTCAGACCGGCGCGCAGCTCAAGTTCATAGAATGTGAGCCGGACGGCAGTCTGGACCCCAACAAGGTCGAAGCGCTCATCACGGCAAGGACAAGGGTCGTCGCGCTGCAGCAGGTCTCGAACGTGCTCGGACGCGAATACCCCATCCGCGCGGTCGCGGAGCTGGCGCACCGCGTGGGCGCGGTGCTGGTGGTGGACGGCGCGCAGAGCACGCCGCACCTGCCGGTCAACGTACAGGAGCTGGGTGCGGACTTCCTCGCCTTCTCCGGCCACAAGCTCTACGGGCCTATGGGCATCGGGGCGCTGTACGGGCGGCGCGAGCTTCTGGAGGAGATGCCGCCGTTTCTCACGGGCGGCGAGATGATCGAGTCCGTCACGCGCGAGGGCGCGGTGTTTGCCGAGGCGCCGCACAAATTTGAGGCCGGCACCGTCAACGCCGCAGGTGCGGCGGGCCTGCACGCCGCCATCGACTATGTGGAGCGCGTCGGCTTCGATACCATCCACGCGCGCGAGCTGGCCGTCACCGCCGACGCCCTCGCGCGGATGCGCGCGCTGCCGCACGTCCGCATCCTCGGCTCGGACAAGGCGGAGGAGCACAACGGCATCCTGACCTTTGTGGTGGACAACGTCCACCCGCACGACGTGAGCGAGCTGCTTGCCGCCGACGGCGCCGTCCGCGCGGGGCACCACTGCGCGCAGCCCCTGCTGCAGCATCTGGGCTATGCACTCCACGGCGCGCGCGAGCTTCGCATTTTTTTACAATACCGAGGACGACGCCGACCGCTCGTCGCCGCCGTCTATCCACCGTCGGGAGCGTATGGGATATGGACGAATAGAAACTTTTATAACGAGATCCTTACCGAGCACAACGTCCGCCCGGAGTTCAAGCACGATCTGCCGGACGCCGACCTCGTGCTCGACGGCGTGAACCCGAGCTGCGGCGACGAAATTCAGCTCAAGCTCAAGCTCGATGGCGATACCATCGCCGACGGGGCCTTTGTCGGCGACGGCTGCGCCATAAGTTTTATCATATTTAGAAATCCCCCATCGCTTCGGTGATGGGGGATTTTTTTGCGTTTGAGCGTGGATTGGCCTGCCTTCGGCGACATACTTTTTGCCAGCAGCGGGAAAGCGGCGGCATCCCGAAGGGGCTGGAGCGCCGAAGCGCTCCAGCCCCTCTGTCCGTTCAGGCCCCTGCGTTACAGGCCCTTCTCGTAGGACTCGATCATCTTCTTGACCATCTGGCCGCCGACAGAACCGGCCTCGCGAGAGGTCAGATCGCCGTTGTAGCCGTTTTTCAGGTTGACGCCAACCTCGCTGGCGGCCTCCATCTTGAACTTATCCATGGCGGCGCGCGCCTCGGGGATGTTGAGCTTGTTGCTGTTCTTGCTGGACATAGTGAAAAGTCTCCTTTCGTGATTTGGGGAGCGAGAAATGTCGCTCGTTGGGTATCGCACACATAGCATAACCCTGCGCGCGGCGAATATGCGGCGCGGCGTGCTGGTAAATTCTGCGGCGGCGCGGCGGCTTGCTTTTTTCACGGAATCTGCGAAATATCTATTGCAAAAGAGCGGCAGTTGGATTAAAATAAATCCTGCATTAAAATGTCGGGAGAGATGTGCGGGGGACGGCCCTCGCGCCCCTGCAATCGACGAAGGAAATTCACAAATTGGGAAAGGATGAAAAACATGAATCAAACGCAAACACGATCTCTGCGCAAGAAAGTGCTGTCGCTGATTCTCGCGGGGGTCATGGTGGTGAGCTTGCTGCCGATCTCGGCCTTCGCGTCGGGTGACAGTACCAGTACGCCCGCTACGACATCGGACGGATATGAGTATAATATCATGTTCCTCGACTGCGGCCGTAAGTACTACAGCGTCGACAGCATCAAGCAGATCATCGACAACGCGTCGGCGGCTGGATTTAACTATATCCAGCTGGCGGTGGGCAACGACGGCCTGCGCTTCCTGCTCGACGACATGTCCATGACGGTGAACGGGACGACGTACAGCAGCGACACGGTGTCCAAGGCTATCCACACGGGCAACGAAAATATTATAACTTCGATGTCGACGAGTTGACGCAGTCCGAGATGGACACGATCATTGCCTATGCCGCTACCAAGGGCATGGGCGTGATTCCGTGTGTCAATACGCCGGGTCATATGGATGCGATCCTGAGCGCGGCGAGTTCTCTGACAGGCACGACTTGCTCCTATAACGGCTCTGTCCGTACGATTGATGTGACCAACACGACGGCGGTGGCCTTTACGCAGGCGCTGCTGCAGAAGTACATCGACTACTTCGCGGGCAAGGGCTGCCAGCTGTTTAATATGGGTGCGGACGAGTATGCCAATGATAAGTATACCGGCGGTTCCATGGGCTTCGGCAAACTGCAGTCGACGGGCAAGTATAAATATTATGTGGAGTATGTCAATCAGCTTGCCAAAATGATCAAGGCCGCCGGCATGACGCCCATGGCCTTCAACGACGGCATTTATTTCAACAGCAACACCTCCTCTGGCACCTTTGACACCGATATCATCATCTGCTACTGGTCGAGCGGCTGGGACACGTATAATCCCATGCCTGCGTCTACCCTTGACAAAATGGGCTTCCGGCTGGTCAACACCGACGGCAGCTATTACTGGGTGCTGGGCAAGACGGACACGCAGTGCAGCGCTAACAAGGCCAGTGGTTTTAAAAAAGAATTCCTTCCCGGGTAACAGCACGATCAACATCCCCGCCGGTTCCATGTTCTGCATCTGGGCGGATTATCCCGGCGCGGAGACAGAAGCGAACGTTATCAGCAAGACTGCTGGCACGATCGCGGCCTTTGGTAAGACCTTGCCGGCGGTTAAGAAGGTAGAGACGGTCGAGTCGAAGACTGTGACCAAGAACAATGTGACCGTTACGGCTCCTGGCCTGACGGATCTGACTGTAGCGGTGGCTGACGCGCCCGCCATCGACACGGCGGCCGAGGGCAAGGTGGTGGCGTATGACGTTACCCCCGCCACGGCGAGCGGCAGTTATAAGAAAAACGGCACCGTGACCCCCTTCCGATTCCCGAGGGCTGGGATGCTTCCCGCGTCCGCGGCTTTGTTCAGAATGAGGATGGCTCCATCACGACCGTGACCGGCACGCCCGCGGACGGCAAGTTTACCTTCACCGTTCCCCACTTCTCCGTGCTGGGCGTCTATGAGCTGGCTGCGAATGCCGCGACCGAGACGAAGACGATTAATCTCACGGTTGGCGGCACGACGACGGACACGATTGACGGAGAATATCCCGGCACGAAGTTGGATGATGCTGTTGCATCTGTTGTTGGCGGCGAGCCGACCGATAAGCCGGGTACGACGACCTATGAGCCTGCCACGCTGGGCGAGGGTACATTCTATGTGTCCACAACGGCGAACGATACTGCTCCGACGCCGCAGCTGACGTTTGAGGACGCTGGGAATGAGCAGTATTACATCAAGGACAGCGCTGGAAAGTATGTGTATCCGAATGCAACCTTTGAGGGTATCTTCATTTTTGGTCAGTGGCGCTATAGCGTTATTACTACTGCTGATAAAAAGGACGCCACAGTTAAAGTTAGAGAAGGCGAAGATGGAAGCATTGTAATTTCGAGAGCGGTTACTGGAAATGGCGGTACAACAGCTTATCTTACCCCTGAGCGGGACGCCTTTTGGCGCGGGTGGCAATAGCAAAAGCCTTTATCTCTACAGTCAGAAGACCACGCCCGGCGGCAAAGAGACTACGCTTACTTTCACTGGCAAGTCTGCTGGTACGACCACGGTTACCATCGGCAATGTGAAGTATAACATCACGGTCACTGCCGAGGATCTCAGCAAGGTCACCCCGCTGACGATTGAGTATTGGATCACGAACCGTCAGGTAACAGCCAATGGTGGGACTAACAAGAAGATTAAAGCCGCCGATAGCACCATTTACAGTGAAACTGGTGCAAAGTTTACTGATTTGGTGCCTGCTACAGGTACACAAGACGGCAATGATGTTGTGTTCTGGAAGGGAACGCGACTGACCAGTGATAATAAGCAGACGGATACTGCAGGTGTTGATAAGACTAAAGCTGGTGACAGTCTCACCTATATTCGTTACTGGAACACAAAATGGTCATTTTCGGCTGATGGAAAGACATGGGAGGATTTCAACAGCGAGGATCAGATTGTAGCCTATTATCTACAGAAGACCGAAGTTACCTCGGAAATCACGACAAATGTTGTGGACTGGGGACAGCCGTATTCCGAGTGGGTGGCTGGTACTGATAACAGATGGTTCTGGGATGGATATGTTGAAAATGGTTCAAAATATGTGTTCCTAGATTTTGCGGTTGTCTATGAAGACAACACCCAGAATCCGTCCAGCTTTCCCTCGGATAACACGCTGTTCTATCATTTCGATGGTTGTTCCGAGAGCAATCCGAGAATCCTTGGTGCCATTAGCTTTACGGAGAACAGTGACTATGAAATCTGGAAAGTAACTGTAACGGATGGTACTTCTACGGGATATAGTAGCTATGAAACATTTACTCCGACCTACGATAATAAGACGGAAACGACAGTTTGGGATGAGTCTATGGGCGGGATTCCGCAGATTGATCAGTTGCAGTATATTGCAAATCGTAGCGGAAAACTGGTTCGGGTCTATGTCCGCGCAAAGGTAACCGAGGATTCCCTGACGGTCAACTACTACGATGAAAGCAATACAACGTTGCCGTTCTATAGCTATAATATTGCGGTTGCGAGTGGAACTACTTTCAACAATGACTTTTGCCTATAGCAATGGAAGCTTGATTAACAATACCGTTACGAATATTAAAAACGTAACGCAGACAGTTAACTGGAAGCTGGAGGAAATGTCCGAGATTGGTGCGCAGTATCGTTATTCTGATTACACGTTCACCAATGCAAACAAAGAAACCGGCAATAGAGTAGTGAATCTGTATTATAAGTTTAAGACAGAGAAAACCTTTGTGGTCGATTTCGGACTGCCGCTGCACATTGAAAAAAACAGATATCAACCCGGCGCTTGCGAACGCCAACATCACGGAAGTGGCGGTTGGAAAAGAGCCTTTTATGCGACTATCAACGCAAATGCGGATTATAGCATTGATTATATCCTGAATAAGACGATCGATGGCTCCGACAGAGTTACTGTTACGTATTCGGGCACGAATAAGGATACAGGCAAGGATGATTCGGCGACCTAGAATCTGACCGTCATCCCCGCGACGAGTGTTTACTACGAGGACAGCTTCGCGACGTTCACGAACGTGGACGGTACAAAGAATGTTGCACAGGTAGATAATGCTGGCAAGGGGATCTGGACGAAGGTGACGGACGGCACCACGCAGACGAACGTCAATCAGGCGCTCGAGGAGCTGGGCGGCACAACGAATACTAAGAATGTCTACGGCTATGACCCGGCCTATGCCGACAGCAGCAAGTTCTCCATGGGCTCCGCCACCAAGGTCACCGTGGCTGCGGACACTTATAAAGAGGGCAAAACCCAGTGGCCCACCGCGACCTTCACCTTTACAGGCACCGGCTTCGACGTCATCTCCTGACCGACAACACCTCCGGAGCAATTTTTGTCGATGTCTATAAGGGCACGGCCACTTCTGGCGATTCTGTGAAGAGCTACGCAGTGAACAATTACTATAGCTATAAGCAGAATGAAAATGGGCAGTGGGTTGTCAGTAAGGACGGCAATAATGCACTGTATCAGATTCCCGTCATGAAGGTTAGCGGTCTTGATTACGGTGAGTACACCGCGGTGATCCGTGTTGCGTATTCGAGCTTCTTCGACCAGACGACGAAGAACGAGTACAACTTCTGGCTCGACGCCATCCGTGTCTATGACCCCATGGGCAAGGATAACGCGACCTATGAGCAGGACAACGAGGGCTATCCGCAGTACATCAAGCTCCACGACGAGTTGGTGAAGACAGGTAGTAGTATTGATGCAAAGCTTGGCGCAACAGTGTTCATCGATGGTGCAGCTGAGGCCACGATCGCTCAATACAAGAACTACGGCCCCAACAACGAGGTCTATCTGGCAAACGGTCAGGCAATCACCTTCAAGATCCCAGCGAATGCCAATATTGCAAGCATCCAGATCGGTGCAAAGGCCCCCAATGGTACGGCGAAGATGACTGTGACGGGTACAGATGATCCGAAAGAGATTTCTTCTGCGACCGAGATGTACTACAAGGTAAATGTGGATGCGACGGCAGCGGATAAGGTAGTGGCCATTGCAAATAAAGGGGACTGGTATCCTGTCTCTGACGAATCTGAAGATTACCTTTAAGACGAATCGAACGCCACCGTAACGTTGGCCGCGCTGACCGATGACGATCAGGCGAATGCCGTTGCGCAGGTTCGCGCGCTGTTTGCCGAGCCGGTGGAACCGTTCAATCCCGATCTCTTCACGGCGAGCTGGGGTCACAGCGTCCGTAAGGGCGACACCGCCACGCTGACAGTGAAGACCTCCGAGGATGTCGAAGCCATCGAGGTTGACGGTCAGATGATTGACAAGTACGTTACCCGTACCGAGCGTAGCGGCTGGGGCTGGTGGGCCAAGACGGTGACCTTCCGCGAGTTCACCTACACCGATACCGCTACGGTGACCAAGGATTACACAGTCTGCGCCGTCAACGGCAAGGGCGTCAGCAGTGATGCAATTACCGCGACCCTGACCGTCCGCCCGTCCGTCCGCGACTGGCTGCACGGCATCTTCGGCAAGTGGTTCTGAGAGGAGTGATCGAAATCATGAAGAAAACCTATGTGAAACCCGAGGTGCATTTCGAGAGCTTCGAGCTGAGCACCAATATTGCATATGCCTGCGGTAAGCCGACACATACGCCGACAAACGGAACTTGCGGTGTAACGATTGATGGTCTTCCTGGGACTGTTTTTCTAAGCACCGTAGCGGGTTGTAAATATGAAAAACAGGATGGATATAGCGGTATTTGCTATCATCAGCCTGATGGTTCTTTGAATCTCTTCAACTCCTGACCCAATCTAACACCTCAAAAGTGCCCTGCCCGGTTGGGCAGGGCACTTTTCAAAGACATCAGCTCCCGCGCGGGCGTGCGCGGGCTGTGACAAAGGAGCGACAACTATGAACCAAGCGATCAAGCGCGGCGCGCGGGTGCTGGTGCTCTCACTGGCGGCGGCGCTGCTGCTCGCGTGCGCGGGCTGCGGGAAGAAGGCCGCCCAGCCGGACGAATACGGTCTCGCCGCGGAGCAGTCCAAGCTCGACGGCGTCGACATCGGGAGCGACCTCCGGATCGTCAGCACCGGCCGCTACGCCGGTCTCTTCGTCGAGGACGGCTCCGACAAGACCGTCTCCGACGTGTTCTGCATCCGCGTGAAGAACACCGGCAGCAGCGACGTGCAGTACGCGCACATTACCCTCTCGCGCGGGAGCGAGAGCTACGAATTCGACATCAGCACCCTGCCCGCCGGCGAGACGCTGCAGGCGCTCGAGGTGAGCGGCCAGACGATGCCCGAGAAGCCCGCGGAGCTGACGGCGGCGGTGACGAGCTACGCGCCGTTCACCGAGCCGCTCTCCATGCACGAGGATCTGTTCACGGTCACGACGAGCGAGAGCAGCATCACCGTGACGAACAACTCCGGCAGCGACGCCGCGCAGGTTTATGTCTACTACAAGAACGCGAGCGGCGACCTGCTCCTCGGCGGCATCACCTACCGCGCGGGACTGACGAACCTCGCCGCGGGCGAGAGCCGCAGCTGCTACACGAGCCACTATAGCGAGGGATCGAGCAAGCTGCTCTTTGTGACATATGCATCGTGAACTGTACCGCTTCGGCGGCGTGACGTTCGCAGTGGAGTCGGCGGAAGGGATTGAGCGCTCGAAGATGTGCGAGCCGTTCCGCGTGGAGGACGCCGCGGCGGATCACACGATCTGCCTGACATTCAGCGACGCAATTCCCAAGCCGCCGCAGGGTGCCGCGCAAAGCGGGCCGGTCTATCGCTGGCAGGAAGGCGGCGCGCGGCACCTGCTGCAGCGCTACAGCGCGGCGGGCAAAACGCCGCAGTTCACCTGCGCCGTGACGCGCGGCGCGCGCACGGATGTGACCTTCGCCGAGCTATCGCGCGGGGGCGTCGGTGCGCGCCGTGCTGGAGGCGGCGGGGCTGTTCGACATCTTCGCCGACGCCGGAATGCTGGTGCTGCACAGCTCGTATATCGTGACGCGCACGGGGAGGGAATTCTGTTCTCCGGCCCGAGCGGCATTGGCAAGAGTACGCAGGCCGCGCTTTGGGAGCGCTTTGCCGGTGCGCGGACAATCAACGGAGACCGGGGCTCGTCTGCCCGGCCGCGCGTACGGTCAGCGGGATATTCTACGCCGGGACATCCGGCATCTGCCAGAACGTGACCGCGCCGCTGCGGGCGGTCGTCCTGCTGGGGCAGGCGGCGGAGAACCGTGTTGTCCGCGCGCGGCCGCAGGAGGCGTTCGCGCGGCTGCTGAGCCAGTGCGCCTACTACGAGTGGGACGCCGCGTCCGCCGCGCGGATGACGGAGCTGGCGGCGCAGCTCGTGACGAACGTGCCCGTCTGGCGGATGGACTGCCGGGCGGATGAGAGCGCTGTCCGGGCGCTGGAAGAAGCATTGAGGAGGTTCTGAGATGGAATACAGCAGCACGGAGCCGCGCCTGTCGGCGTATCTGCACACGCGCGCCTGCCGGGCGGGCACGCCGCTGGCGGGGAATTTTGAGCTGACGGCGCGCTGCAACTTCGACTGTAAGATGTGTTATGTCCACCTGACGGCGGAGGAGCAGCGGCGCCGCGGGCGCGAGCTGACGGCGGACGAGTGGCTCGCCATCGCCGAAGAGGCGCGCAGCCACGGGATGCTGTTCCTGCTGCTCACGGGCGGTGAACCGCTGATCCGCGCGGATTTTCGCTATCTGCTGACGGAGCTGAAGAAGATGGGGCTGCTCGTCTCGGTGAACAGCAACGGCTCGCTGATCGACCGGGACTGGCTGGAGTTTTTCCGGCATGAGCCGCCGTTCCGCTTCAACATCACGCTCTACGGAGGGAGCGACGCGGCATATGAGCGGCTCTGCGGCCGGGCGATGTTCGGGCGCGTGACGGAGAACATCCGCGCGCTGCGCGAGCTGGGCATCGGCGTGAAGCTGAACGCGTCGATGACGCCGTATAACATCGGCGATATGGAGCAGATTTATCACATCGCCGAGGAACTGGGGCGCCGATGCAGCTCGCGACGTACATGTTCCCGCCGATCCGGCGCGACGAGAGCGCCGTCGGGCACAACGACCGCTTTACGGCCTGCGAGGCGGCGGATTACAGCGTGCAGTGGGATAAGCTCCGTCTGTCACCGGAGCAGTTCCGGGACCGCGCACAGGCAATGAAGAATGGGCTGGCGCTGCCGTCGGAGGAAGAATCCTGCGAGGGACGCCGGGCGAGGGCGTCTCGTGCCGCGCCGGGCGCAGCGCGTTCTGGATCAACTGGCAGGGCGGCATGACGCCCTGCGGCATGATGACGCAGCCGCTTGTCTCCGTGCCGGAGCTGGGCTTCGCGCGGGCTTGGGAGGAGACGAAGGCCGCGACGGCGCGGATCCGACTGCCGGGCGTGTGCGCGGGCTGCCGACTGAAAAATGCGTGTCATGCGTGCGCCGCGATGTGCGTGACGGAGACGGGGGCGCTTTGACGCAAGGCCGGACTATGTCTGCGAGATGACGCACGAGACGGTTCGGCGTACAATTGAGGAGGCGGAAAATGAACATTCGTAAACAGCTGGTGAAGCGGAACATCGCCGGGGACGTGATTCTGGTCCCCGTGGGCGACGCGTCGCTCGAGATCAAGGGTCTGCTGACGCTGAACGAGACGGGCGAGCTGCTCTGGGACGCGCTCCCGGAGGCGGCGGACGAGGCCGCGCTCACGGCGGTGCTGCAGGCGGAATACGACGTGGACGACGCCACGGCGCGCCGCGACGTGGGGACTTCCTCGCGAAGCTGCGGGAGCTGCAGGTGATCTGAATTAGGAGAAAAAGGCGGATGCCTTTTTCGGAGAAACGATTTGAACAGCAACCGCCCTCGGCCTTTGGCCGGAGGGCGGTTGTTTGTTCATATGGGATCAGGCAGAAGCGATCTCAGTCAGTTCGGCGTACTCGCTGAAAGGCGTGGCATCGAGGGAGGGTCCCAAGAAGGCCCCGTCAACAGGTCCCCTTATTGTACATTATCCTGAAAAGGAGTTTTTCGTAAGTTGTATAGCTTGCGCCAGCGGATCCGCTCAGATAAAAGGAATGGTCAGATAGAGGAGAAGCACGGAGAGCAGTTTTTTCATGACGGGACGGCCTTCCTTCTATGCGGAATCAATACGAACCGTATTATAGTATATAAGCTATACAATTTGCAATCACCCTTCCCCATATCGTTGTCGTTGCAATCCTTCTCCTGACTTGGTATAATGTATATGTACAAATATGCCCACCGGGGACCGGCGGCGGTGCCGCCGATCCCCTATCTGAAAAGCGGCACAGGGACTGCCTGCTGTCGGGGCGGCCGCTGCGTGGGCGGCAGGCCCTGCCCGCTTGATGCATCCTATGCGCCAAGCGGCGCGGCGGTGCGCTGCACGACGAAATGCTCACTGAGAAAGGACGCTGTTTCCCCATGATTAAAATCTCCCCTCGATTCTCTCCGCCGATTTCGCGAATCTGGAGCGCGACATCCGGCGCATCTCCTCGGCCGACTATGTCCATGTCGATGTGATGGACGGGCTGTTCGTGCCGAACATCTCCATCGGCATCCCCGTGGTCAAGGCCATCCGCCCGACGACGGAGCTGCCGCTCGACGTGCACCTGATGATCGAGCGCCCGGTGCGCTACGTCGACCAGTTCTGCGACGCGGGAGCGGACATCGTGACCTGTCACGTCGAGGCGGACACGGAGGAGAACATCCTCGCCGCCATCGAGAAGATCCACGCCAAAAGGGCAAGCGCGCGGGCGTCGTCGTCAAGCCCAAGACCCGGCGAGCGCCGTCCTGCCGTTTATCGACAAGGTCGAGATGATCCTCGTCATGACGGTAGAGCCGGGCTTCGGCGGCCAGAAGTTCATGGCCGACATGATGCCGAAGGTACAGGCCATCCGCGGCTATATTGACGCGATGAACCCGGCCTGCGAGCTGGAGGTCGACGGTGGTGTCGACCCGCAGACGGCGAAGGTCTGTGTCGCGAGCGGCGCGAATGTGCTCGTCGCCGGTTCGGCCGTCTATAAGGCGCCGGACATCCCCGCGAGAATTGCTGAACTGAGAGGTTGATTCCATGGAGTATTTTCCCGCTCCGCTTGAAAAGCTGGTGGAGCAGTTTGCGCGCCTGCCGGGCGTGGGCTCGAAGTCCGCGCAGCGGCTGGCGTTCCATGTGTTGAACCTGCCGATGGAGCAGGCGCAGGCGTTTGCTGACGCGATCGTCGACGCCAAGCGCAGCGTGACGCTCTGTCCCGTCTGCCGCAACCTGACGGCGGGGGGACTGTGCCCTATCTGCTCGTCGCCCAAGCGCGACGAGGGGACGATCTGCGTCGTCGCCGACCCGCGCGACGTTGTCGCCATCGAGCGCAGCCGCGAGTATAACGGGCGTTACCATGTGCTGCACGGCGTGCTCTCGCCGATGAACCACGTCGGGCCGGACGATCTGGAGATCAAGCCCCTCGTCGACCGCGTGGCGGCCGGCGACGTGCAGGAGGTCATCATGGCCACGAATCCCGATACCGAGGGAGAGGCGACGGCGATGTATCTGGCCCGGCTTTTGAAGCCCTTCGGCACAAAGGTGACGCGGCTGGCCTACGGCATCCCCGTGGGCGGGCATCTCGAGTTCGCCGACGACGCGACGCTGATGCGCGCGCTGGAAGGGCGGCAGGAGCTATGAAAAGAGACTGCTTGCGCTGCTGCTGGCGGCGCTGACGGCGCTCTCGCTCACCGCCTGCGGCGCGGAGGAGCAGCCCGTGACAAGCCAGATCTTCGCGATGGACACGGTGATGGACTTCGCCGTCTACGGCGAAAACGCGCAGGCCGCGCTGACCGCGGCCAGTCAGGAGATCAACGCCCTTGAGCAGCGCCTTTCGCGCACGCGCGCGGGCAGCGAAATCAGCACGCTGAACGAGACCGGCTCGGCGGAGCTCTCGGACGAGACGGTGCAGCTGCTGCAAAGCGCGCTGGCACTGAGCGATGAGACCGGCGGCGCGTTTGATATCACGATCGCCCCGCTCGTCACGGCGTGGGGCATCACGAGCGACACTCCCCGCGTTCCCTCGCAGGAGGAGATTGCCTCGCTTCTGCCGCTCGTCGGGTCGGAGCACGTCCACATCGACGGAAAACGCGTCACGCTCGACGCGGGCTGCTCCGTGGATCTCGGCGGCATCGCCAAGGGCTATGCGTCCGACCGCGTGGCGCAGATCTTCCGCGAGCAGGGCGTGACGGGTACGGCCTCGCTCGGCGGGAACGTCTATGTCAGCGGAAAGAAGAGCGACGGCAGCGCGTGGCGCGTGGCCGTCCGTGATCCGCAGAATACGGACGATTACGCCGCCGTGCTGGCGCTGGAGGACGTGTTTGCCATCACCTCCGGCGGCTATCAGCGCAACTTCACCGCGCCGGACGGTACGGTGTATCAGCATATCCTCGATCCAAAGACCGGCTGCCCCGTGCAGAGCGATCTTTTGTCCGTGACGATCGTCTCCGACTCCGGCACGCTGGCCGATGCCTGCTCCACGGCGCTCTACGTCATGGGGGAGCAGGAAGCCGTCAATTTCTGGCGGCAGACGGGAGGCTTTGAGATGGTGCTCATCACGGCGGATGGGCGCCTGCTCTATACGCCGGGTCTTGCGGAGAAAATCACCACGCCGGAGGAGGGTCGCTATGCCGCAGCAGCCATCGACGCCTAAGCTCCGCCCCACCGGCTGGGACGCACTTGTTGTGCTGGTCGTGATTGCACTGGCGGCGGCCGCGGCGCTCTGGAGCTTTGCGCGCCCCACGGGCGGCGAGTTGATCGCCGTGGTCACGCACCGGGGACGGAGGTCTGCCGCGTGACGCTGGCAGAGCTGCAGGAGACGAAAACCGTGCAGGTGGACGGGACATATCATCTGACGATCGAGATGACACCGGAGGGCGTCCGCGTGGCGCAGAGCGACTGCCCGGGCGGCGACTGCGTCCGCACGGGGACGATCACCCGCGCCGGGCAGAGCATTGTGTGCCTGCCCGAGCAGGTCGTGGTGCAGCTCACGGGCGCGAGCGCGGATGGCCCGGACGTTATTCTCGGATAGGGGGCGGTGCGCATGAAGATTACCACGCGCCGGCTGGCGCTGTGCGCCGTGCTGGCGGCGCTGGCCCTGGGCCTGAGCACGCTCGAAGGGATGTTTCCCGTCTCGCTGCTCATCCCGCTGCCGGGCATCAAGCTCGGCCTTGCCAATATCGTGACGGTCTACGCGCTCTATGCGCTGGGGATCGGCATCCGCGCTCGCGATTCTGCTCGCGCGGTGTCTGCTCGGGGCGATGTTCGCCGGGAACGTGTCGGCGCTGCTGTTCTCGCTGATGGGCGGGGTGCTGTCGATGCTCGTGATGATCGTGCTGCGGCATCTGCCGGGACTCTCGATCTACGGGGTGTCCATCGGCGGCGCGGCGGCGCACAACATCGGCCAGATCGGCGCGGCGATGATCGTGCTGGGCGGCACGGCGGTGCTGGGGTATCTGCCGGTGCTGCTGGCGGTGTCACTTTTGACGGGCACGCTGACGGGCTTTGTCGCGGGACTGCTGTTCCGGGCGATGAAAATGTGAAGCTATCTCGCTGAAAAGGAGAGGGAACATGGATAAAAAAAGACGAAATCATCCTCCAGCAGCTGGAGACGATCCGCACCATGACCGAGCGGAATCTGCGCAGCATGGGCGGCGACTTCTGGGGTACACCGTTTGAATACGTGACCGGCGCGCCGGAGAAGAAGCCCGCGTCCAAGGATGGCGGCGGCAAGCCCGCCGCCGCGCAGCCCGCGGAGAAAAGGCGGACGAGCCGGAGCCGCTCCCAAAGGAGAACCTCGCCGACCTGCAGGCGGAGCTCGACAGCTACATCGGCCTCGCGGACGTCAAGGAAGAGGTCAAAAACCTCATCAACATGGTCAATGTCTATAAGCTCCGCCGCGCGCATGACCTCCCCACGACGGACATGTCCCTGCACATGGTGTTCACCGGCAACCCCGGCACGGGCAAGACGATGATGGCGCGCATGATGGCGCGCATCTACCGCAGTCTCGACATCCTCTCCAAGGGCCAGCTCGTCGAGGTCGACCGCAGCGGGCTCGTCGCGGGCTATGTCGGCCAGACGGCCCTCAAGACGCAGAAGGTCATCGAAAAGGCGATGGGCGGCGTGCTGTTTATCGACGAGGCTTATGCACTGAACGGTAAGAGCGAGAACGACTTCGGCCAGGAGGCCATCGACACCATTTTGAAGGCGATGGAGGATCACCGGGACGATCTCGTCGTGATCGTCGCGGGCTACACCGACCTGATGGAGAAGTTCATCCACTCGAATCCGGGTCTGGAGAGCCGCTTCAACCGCTTCCTGCTCTTCGAGGACTATTCGCCCGACGAGATGCTCGCGATTTTCAGGATGCAGTGCAAAAGGGCTGCTATCAGCTCGCCGAGGGGACGGAGGAGCTCGTGCGCGACTATATCAACGAGGAAAACGGCGACCCGGAGACGTTCGGCAATGCCCGCGGCGTGCGCAACTGCTTCGAGCACATTCCGGTCGCGCAGAACAACCGTCTCGCGGCGATGGAGAGCGTCACGAAGGACGATCTCATGACGATTATCCCGGACGACGTGCTGTACGCGCGGGGGAAAAACTGGACTGATGCATAAAGCAGTCCCCGGATTTTTGGAGGAAAGGACAAAACCATGACGGTCAACGACTACCAGCGGCAGGCGATGCGCACGCTCAACCCGGCGCTCGGGAAGAAGGACGTGCTCATCAACAGCATGATGGGCCTGTGCGGCGAAGCGGGCGAGGCCATCGACATCGTGAAGAAATGGCTCGCGCAGGGGCATGAGCTCGACCGGGCGCACCTCGTGCGCGAGCTGGGCGACGTGGCGTGGTACCTCGCCGAGGCGGCGACGGCGCTGGACGTGCCGCTCGAGGACGTGCTGCAGGCAAACCTCGACAAGCTCCAAAAGCGCTTCCCCGAGGGCTTCGACACGTCGGCGTCCGTCCACCGGAACGAACAGGACCAATAAAAAGGCCTCCGTATGACGTTTTGTCATACGGGGGCCTTTTTTAGGCTTGCCAAAAATACAGGAAAACCATATAATATTAGCAGAATCTGCCGCCTGCTGACAGGTGCAGAGGAGAATGCAATTTGCGTGTGCGATAATTTGATGGTAATCCATGAAATATATGCTGTATAAAAAGTTCTGGGCTTGTACTCGTCAAGCCGAACGCGTCATATCACATGAAGTGGTATAAAATTATGAGGGTGGTGAATCTTTTGCTTTTGCCCTATGTGGGAAACAATCCGAACAAGCGACGAAATCTTGCGGTTCATGGAAAAAATGTGCTATTTTCACGATAGCTGTATCAAAGAAATGCATTATATAAGCGGTGCATATGTTGGCGAAGGTTTTGCGATGTATCCGTTAAACGATCGAAGGGTTCTGCGCATGGTCATACAGCGGCAATGCGCAACAAACGCTATGATCGAGATGGAGTTTCAAGGGTTGAAGTGCTTAAAATTGGCCCCTGCCGATGAAGATTACACCTGTGAAATATTAGATTCGACCATGATAATAAAAGACGGAAATATTTACTGGTGTGACTGCGGTGATTTGTCAGAAGCGGATTTAGGCGCGTATGAGGGGACTTTGATCTGTGCCGCAGGGTTCCGGTGGCGTTCCATTGAGAACCATATGGGAGAAAAAGAATTTTACCATTCTGCCGTGTGAGAACGGATGTGTGCTCTACCGGGAAGCATCGGTGCCGGCGATATACTGGGAGGGAAAATGTATGAAAAAAGTCTGCATGCTCTTGCTGATCGCGATGGCCGTGTTGTTGACATCGTGTACAATAGGCGGCCTTCCCATAAACAGATACGCGTATATGCGGGTGGATTACACCGCGGCTGCAAATGATCGCTTTGAGGAACTGATCGCGGCGGTTCAAAAACAGGACAGCGCGGCGGTACAATCGTTATTTTCCCAAAATGCGCTGCGCGAAGCGCAGGATATGGAGGAAGCTGTCCGTGCGTTGTTTGATTATTATCAGGGCGAGATGATCTCCTACGATGATTGGGGCGGTGATAATCTTAAGGGAGGGATGAATACGGATGGTACGGGCCGTCGTTGGACAGCGCTGTATTCGACGTATGATGTCGAGACGACGCAGGACAAATACCGCTTTGCGATGGAATTCATGTTACAGGATACTGCGGATGCAGACAATGTTGGAATAAGATCCCTGTATGTGATCCGATTGGCGGATGACCCGAATCCGCAGCGTGCTTACCGGGGCGACGGAGAGGATACGCCGGGGATTAATATCTATAAAGCTACATAATACGATCCATCGCGGCGATCATTTCTGCTGAACAGAAGAAGGCAGAGAGGTAAAACTCTGCCTTCTTTCCGTTTATACGGCGAGTGGGGCAAGTGAACCCGGATGGATTTATACTTCCGTATCGCCTGCATCCGTGCCTTTGCGTATAAATGCGTGGATATCGAAGGAAATGCGGCAGTCGAGCATCTCGAGCGTGCGCAGGCGCTCGACGCCCTCGCGCGGGGTCTTCCAGCAGTAGGGTGTCATGCCGAAGAGCGCCTGAATATCCGCGGGACAGTCAAGGTGGATCGTCTGCTCGACATGGCGGATCGTGACGTAGCGGAAGCCCCTCATACGGCGTCTGCTTGACCTCGTTTGGATAGGGCTTCTCATAGAGCACCTGCTTCATCTCCCACAGGTGCATCGCCGAGGGGACGACGTAGAGGAATGCCCCGCCCGGGCGCAGCACGCGCCGGAACTCGTCGAGCGCGAGCGGGGAGAAGCAGTTGAGCAGCAGGTCGATCGACGCGTCCGCCACCGGGAGGTGGTACGACGAGGCGACGGCGAATTCCACGCGCTTTTCGCGCTTCGCCGCAAGGCGCAGAATGAACTTCGAGATGTCGATCCCCGCCATGACGGGCGACTTGCCCGCGTCCAGCAGCGCCTGATATAGCCCCGCGGTGTAGTATCCCTCGCCGCAGCCGCTGTCGAGCACGGCGGGGCGGTCACCGGTGAGCGACACACCCAGCTCGCAGATTGCGTCCCGCAGCGGGGCGTAGTAGCCCTTGCCGAGGAAGGCGCTGCGCGCGGCGGCCATGGCCTTGTCGTCGCCGGGGGCCTTCGAGTGCTTGCGGTTGGCGGGCGGAGGTGGGTGTACCCCTCGCGGGCGATGTCGAAGCTGTGCCCGCGGGGCAGCGGTAGGCGCGCTCATCGCGCGTGAGCGCCGCGCCGCAGAGCGGACAACAAAGAGGCTCGTCATGCAGGATTCGCCTCCATCGCCGCGAGGAGTTCGGCGGCAAACGCACGGGCCTGCGCGGCCTTCTCCCCGTCCATGAACGGCGCGCTGTAGCCGAGGTGGGCGCGCGCTGAGCATCCCGAGCCAACGCAGCTGCGAGTGCTTGCAGTAGCGCTGCAGGCCCTCCTCCCAGAGGTCGGCGCCGCGCTCGGGGCGGTAGCCGCAGGTCGTGACGGCGGCGACGGCGCGGCCGCGCCACAGGCTCGGCCCGCGCCCCTGATCGCCGTAGTATTTGTTCATCGCGTAGACCATCCGGTCAAGCGCCGCCTTGAGCGGGGCGGTGCAGTACCACGAGTAGATGGGGCTCGCGAGCAGGAGGAGGTCGGCGGAGAGCACGCTTTCAAAGATCGGCTGCATGTCGTCGCGCAGGACGCACGCGGGGTGCTCCCAGTCGCTCTGACAGCCGCGGCAGGCGCGGCAGGGCTGGATGTCCATGTCATAGAGCGAGAACCGCTCGACTTCCCATCCGGCCTGCGTGAGCGCGTCTGTTACAGGGCGCGTCACGGCGAGGGTGTTGCTGGCCTCGCCGCGGGGACTTGCGAAGAGAACCGTACATTTCACTGAAAATCGCCTCCTGATTTCGTGACATCGTGAATCCATTTGCCGCGGTGGACGCGCACCAGACACAGCGGCACCTTGATGACGGACTCCATCTGAATCGCCGCGGCGACAAGCCGGGAATTGCTCTGCAGCACCAGTGCGAGCGCCGCCGTGAGCGGCAGCGCCGCGAGCCACTGCGGCCCGATGTCGAGCGCGGCCGACCAGAACACATCGCCGCCCGCGCGCAGAACGCCCGTCACGGCGGTGATAGAGTAGGCGTGCAGCGGGATAGAGGCAAAGCCCGTCACGGCAAGGGCCGTCGCGATGGACGCCGTCTCGCCGTAGAGCTTGAAGAGCGGGAAGATAACGGGCCGGAACAGCAGCGGCACGAGCGCGAGCGAAAACACCATCAGCACGCAGCCGACAAGCACCGTCACGCGCAGGAGTGTATAGCTCAGCTCCAGCACCTCCTCGCGGCTCTGCCCCTCGCCGATGGCCTTGCCGACCATGACGGCCGTCGCCGCGCCGAGACCGAAGCAGACGACGAGAAACAGGCGGTTGAGGTTGCCCATCACGGCGTTCGCGGCGAGGAACTCGACGGAGATCGTCGTATAGCCGAGTATAACGGTCAGCATGCTGTTGCCGGAGACCCCACGCCGTCTCATTGAGGATGACGGGCGTGGAGTATTTGACGAACCGGCGCAGCATGTCCCAGCCAGGGCGGCAGAAGGCGGCGAGGTTAAGCGGATGGTCCTGCTGCGCAGCGCGCAGACGGTGCAGACGAGGAACTCCGCGATGCGGGCGCAGAGCGTCGCGACGGCCGCGCCCTCGATCCCGAGCATAGGAAAGCCCGCCTTGCCGAAGATCAGCAGGTAGTTCAGCCCCGTGTTCAGGAGCGTCGACATGCCGAAGAGCTTCATGCCGAAGGCGGCGTTTTCCACGCTGCGCTGCGCGCTGACGTAGATGGACGAGCATGTTGAACACATAGGAAAAGCCGATCACGCGCAGATACGGCGCGCCGAGAACGGACAGCTCGTGCTTGTTTGAGAGCAGATCCATGATCTGCACCGGCCACGCGAAGAGGATAAGCGCGAGCAGCAGCGAGATGCCCGTCCCGATGAACGCGGCGACACCGATGGCGCGGCTGATGCTCTCCTTGTCCTGCTTGCCCCAGTACTGGCTGATGAGGATGCCGACGCCCGACTGGATGCCGAACACGATCGAAATCAGCAGAAACACCGGAACGTTCGCCGTCGTCACGGCGGCCATCTCGAGGTTTCCGAGCTGGCTGACCATGAAGGTGTCGATCAGGCCGAGGGAGAAGGTAATCAGATTCTGCAGCGCGATGGGGGCGGTGAGCCGCGCGAGATAGCGGTAAAACTCCGGCCCGCGGCGCTTGGGTTGTTTTTTTTCATGAATTCACCTCAAAGCATGGGGAAGCGGCTGTTTTTGTGCGTGAGGAGGGCGTCGTGGAGCGCGTCGATCTCCTCAAAGGTCGTCTCCGGGCCGAAGCTCACGCGGATGACGCCCGCGGCGGTCTTTTGTCGAGCCCGAGGGCGCTGACGACATGGCTGGCCTTGCCCTTGTGGCAGGCGGAGCCGGCGGAGATGCAGATGCCCTGCGCGCCGAGATCGGCGACGATGTTCGCGCTGGGGTAGCCCGGCAGCGACACGGACAGAATGTGCGGCGCGTCGCCCCGGCCGATCTCGGCCACCGTCTGGATGGAGAGGAGTCTTTCGCGGCAGTAGTCGCGCACGGCGGCGAGGTGGCGGCGCTTTTCGTCCAGCCCGTCGCAGTAGAGCTCCACGGCCTTGGCGAAACCCGCGATCTGGGCGGTGGCCTCCGTGCCGGAGCGCAGGCCGCGCTCCTGCCCGCCGCCGGGAGGAGCGGACGCAGATTTTTCAGCCGCGGCGCGACATACAGCGCGCCGATGCCCTTCGGCCCGCCGATCTTGTGCGCCGAAAGGCTCATGAGGTCGACGCCCCAGCGCACGGGGTCACAGGGAATCTTCAGAAAACCCTGCACCGCGTCGCAGTGCAGAAGCGCCCGGCTCCCGCGCGCTTTCAGCAGCTGCGCGACCTCCCCACGGGGAAGACGCAGCCGGTTTCGTTGTTCACGAGCATCATCGACACGAGCACCGTGTCCTCGCGCAGCGCGTCCGCCACCTGCTGCGCCGTGACGTGGCCGGTGCGGTCGGGCTTCAGATAGGTGATCTCGTAGCCCTGCTGTGCGAGCCACTTGCACGGCTCAAGAATGGCGCTGTGCTCAAGGGCGGTGGTGATGATGTGCCGCCCGACGTGGCGGCCCTGCCACACGGCCGCGGAGATGGCCCAGTTGTCGGACTCTGTGCCGCAGGAGGTGAAAAACAGCTGCTCCGGGCGGCAGCCGAGCCCTTGCGCCACGGCGGCGCGGCAGCGGCCCACCAGCGCGGCGCTCTCGCGCCCGTAGGGATACTGGGCGGAGGGGTTGCCGAACTGATGGCGCAGCACGTCGTACATGACGTCCGCCACGGCGGCGGGCACCGGCGTGGTCGCCGCGTGATCGAGATAAATCATAAAACAGCACCTCTTTTGATGGTTGTTGACGGGGAGGAGAATTTTGATATGGGATAGGGGGGGCGAAGAGGCTTATCCATGTCTCTGACGGGTACCATTTCCCCCGCGGGAAAAGGTACCAAAAGCGCGCCAGAAAACCAAGGTTTCTGGACTTCCTTTGCGGTCGACCGAAAACGTACGGGCGCGCTTAGAAATCCAAAACCTTGGTTTTGGCGGCGTTTTTGCATACTTTTTGCCGCTGCTGGCAAAAAAAAGTATGCCGCCGGAGGCAGAACCAGCTGATTCAATCACCTGTCCTGCGCAAAACGCTAAAAATCACTTACTGACTCATCAGCCCCAGCTGATAAAACGCCACGGCGCTCGCGGCGGCGACGTTCAGCGAGTCCACCCCGCGGGACATCGGGATGCGCACGGTGTAGTCGCACGCGGCGATCGTCCCGTCGGCGAGCCCGTCGCCCTCGGTCCCGAGCACGACGGCGAGCTTTTTCTGCCGCGGCCAGCCGCGGATCACACAGCGTGAGCGAGTCGTCCCGCAGCGCCATCGCCGCCGTCTGAAAGCCCAGCGCGTGCAGCTGCGCGACCCAGTCGCCCTCCGGCAGGTACGTCCACGGGATGAGAAAGACGTTTCCCCATGCTCACGCGGCTGGCGCGGCGGTAGAGCGGATCGCTCCCGGCGCTCGTGAGCAGGACGGCGTCCATCCCCAGCGCGGCGGCGGAGCGGAAAATCGCGCCGACGTTCGTCGGGTTCATCACGTATTCGAGCACGGCGATGCACCGCGCGGTGGCGCAGACCTCCTCGACGGTCGGCAGCTGCGGGCGGCGCATGGCGCAGAGCATCCCGCGCGTGAGATGAAAGCCCGTCAGCTACGCCAGCACCTCGAGCGGGGCGGCGTAGACCGGGATGTCGCCGCAGCGGCGCAGAAGGTCGCTTGCCTTGCCCTCGATGTGCTTCGTCTCGATGAGCGCGGAGACGGGGACACACCCGGCGTCGAGCGCGCGGCCGATGACGAGCGGGCTCTCCGCGATGAAGAGCGCCTGCGACGGGTCGGCGCGGCAGAGCAGCTGGTTTTCGGTGAGCCGCGCGTAGATGTCCAGCTCCGGCGCGGAAAAGTCCGTGATTTCGATGATATTGGCCATGGCGATCCCTCTGCTGGCTTGAAAAAATTTTCCCCATATGGGGAAGCATACTCTTTATTATAACGGATCGCGCGTCGGAAGTCTACCCTCCATCCCGCCCCTACGGATAAAAAGCAGGCACCTCGCTTCTCGGGAGGTGCCTGACGGGTGTATTAGTCACCCACGGTGATGTTCGGGGCGGTGATGACCTTTTGAGAAAGCACGACGTGCCGTATTCGTTGGCGAAAACGATGTCCGGGTCGGGGATCGCGTGCGCGGGCATCGGCGCGGGGACGGCGTCCGTGCGCGCACACCCCCGCGCGACGCGCGTGCTTTGTCGTCGACGGGGCGGACGATGAATTTGGTGCGCGCACAGGCCTCCCGCGCGACGCGCGTGAGCTCCCGTAGGAGGTCGGTGTCGCCCAGCAGGTCAAACAGCGCGTCCTCGGTGAGGACGCCGCGGCAGAGATCCGCGGGCAGCAGCCCGGCCTCGTCGGCGGCGAAGTCCTCCTGCCAGAGGGGGCTTTCGTAGTAGTCCTCCAGCGCGCGGCGGGCAGGAGAGCGGCTTCGTAGGCCGCGAGCGCGGTCTGCAGCCCTTCCGCGGCGGCGGAGAGCTCGTGCATGCGGCGCTCCATCTCCCGCACGCGACGGATGCGTTCGGTCTCAGTCATATCGGTACTCCTTTCGTGTATCGCTCAGAGCTGCAGCTGCATGGGGACATGCGGGATGCCGTCCTCGAGAAATTCCGGCCCGGTCTGGGTGAAGCCGAGGGCGGTATAGAGGGTCTTAACGTAGCTCTGCGCCTCGATGGTGATGCGCCGCGCGCCGAAATGCTTCTTCGCGGCGCCGATGGCGGCGAGGACGATCCTGCGCCCCAGCCCTCGCGGCGGCGCACGGCGGTCACGCGCCCGATGGAGACGTCCGGAAACACCGTCCCCTGGGGCGAGCACGCGTGCGTAGGCGGCGATGCCGCCCTCGTCCTGCAGCCAGATATGCCAGGCCGTCCGGTCGGCCTCGTCGACATCCTGATAGGCGCAGTTCTGCTCCACGACGAAGACCGAGACGCGCAGACGGTAGATCTCGTACAGCTCGGACGCGGTCAGCTCGGAAAAATGCTTGCAGATCAGTTCCATACCGCACCTCACAGCTGCGTCAGCTCCACGGACGTGCCGTGTTCGCGGAGGATGCGCAGCAGATCGTCCGTCCGCATCCAGACGGTGGCGGTGTTGTCGTTCGGGTGGACGCCGATCCGCCCCGGCGGCAGCAGAAACTCCTCGTCGAGGAAGAACTGCACGCTGCGCGTCTCGTCCTGCAGCAGCCCCAGCGGCGTGACGGAGCCGGGCGTGAGGTGCAGGTATTGCTGCAGCTCTTCGGGCGAGGCGAAGCTGAGCGAGCGCGTCCCGTGCGCACGGCGGAAGGCCTTGAGGTCGACGCGCTTGTCACCGCGCACGGTGATGAGGTAGTAGCTGCGCCGCTTGTCGTCGCGCACGAAGAGGTTTTTCGCGTCAGACTCGGGGTAGGGGGAGCTCGAGATCGGCGCACTCCTCCATGTTGTAGACGGCCTTGTGTTCCGTGATCTCGAACGCGCGCGCCGCGGGCGCGGAGATAGTCATAGGTTTCCTGTTTGGTCATGGGTTTTGCTCCTTTGCCTGTATGCGCCCCAGCAGCGCGCGGCAGCCCCGTCCACGTCGCGCCAGGTTGTCTCGAAATCACCGGTGTACCACGGGTCGGCGACGCTTCCGGGCGGCTCGTGAAGTCCAGCAGGAGGTGGATTTTCCCTCGGGTCGCCGCCGCAGATGCGCCGGATGTTCCACAGATTCTCCTGATCCATGCCGATCAGGAGGTCGAACGCGTCGTAGTCCCGCTGCGTGAGCTGGCGTGCGGCGTGGCCCCTCACAGGAGATCCCATGCTCGGCGAGCTTGCGCCGCGCGGGCGGATAGACGGGATTGCCGATCTCCTCCCGGCTGGTAGCGGCCGATTCGATATGGAACTGTGATGCCAGCCTGGCTTTTTGCACCAGATCCTTCATCACAAATTCCGCCATCGGGCTGCGGCAGATACTGCCGTGGCATACAAATAATACTTTAATCATCTTTTTATATCTCCATTTAAATCTTGTATTTCTTCTCAAACGCTTGATATTTCAGGGTTTTCCGACTTTTGAGTTTTCCTTTCTTTTTCAAGGTATCTTCTCAAATCTTCTCATATTTTCTTATGCTTTTCCCTGCAATCTTGGTAAATCCATTGGTAAAAGCAAGCGTCCTTACCAACGGGCTTTTTAACTATTCGCTATCCGATATACTTCTTTCCTTTGCATCATCAAAATTCACATGGGTGTAAGTGTTCAAGGTTACACTGATGTCTGCGTGACCCATGATATACTGCAAGGTTTTCGGATTCATCCCGGATTTTGCCATATTAGAGCAAAAGGTGTGCCTGCATACATGAGGGGTAACTTTCGGCATCTGGATACGGTAAATCCTGTTGTATTTCTGAATGATATGCTCCAGATACTTTTCCCAGTGAAGGGCAACCAGCGGCATATCGTTTTTATCCAGAAACAAAATCCTGCATATCCTTCCACCATCGGTTCAACTTTTGGTGTCTTGCGGTTGGCAATGATTCTGCGAAAACACGCTGCGACAGCTTCCGTCATCGGCACATAGCGGATGCCTTTGTCAGTTTTTGGCTCTTCAATTACATACTGCATCTGTGCAGTACGCTGTAACTGATGGTCTACCTTGATACGCATTTCTCCAAACTCGATTTCTGAAACCGTCAGTCCACAGAACTCTGAGATACGAAGCCCTGTGTGAAAAAGAATATAGATTGCATCATAGTATCTGCTAAAATGTTTATCTTCCTGAATAAACTTTAGCAAAATCTCTGCTGCTTTCGGGTAATCGCTTCTCTGGTAACAGAATCATTGACAATGACGGATGCAAGCTCAAATTCAAATGGATTTTTACGAAGCAAATCATCGTCTACCGCCATCTGAAATGCTGGTCTGAGGACTCCCGGATAGAATGAATGGAACTGTATCCCCCGCCCATCAATTTGTTGGAGCTTAATCAACCATGCCTTGGCGTCTGACAAACGCACCTTATCAATTCGCAGATTCCCAAAACTCTTTTTTTCAGCATATTGATGACTGTTTTATATCCGGCAACCGTATTGTGACGAACTCCTGTTTTCAATGAAACATACTTTTCTACCAGTTCCAAAACAGTATAGTTGCCTCCGTTGGTTACGATACGGTCAAACAAATCCGCTTCAATCTGTTTTTCTTTCTCACGCAGGGAAGGCTCCTGCTTCTTCCCTTTTGGCATTGGGTCATTCTTGTCCAAACGCCAACTGTATACATTTTTCTCTTTTCCGTCCTCATCAATATAGCGGAACCGATACCTCCCATCTTTACGCTGGTCGCCCTCTCGCAAAATCCGATTACGGTTCCTTTTGGCATTGGGTCATTCAAAAAGAGAGCCAGACTTTGTCTTATCATAGCACAAATCCGGCTCTCCGCATAGTTATATCATGTGAAATTGGTAAATCTGTCAGCTCTGTTTACACAGCCGTAGCCTGATCCAGATACCTCTCAAATTTCTCACGCTTAATGAGGGCACGATTGCCGTTCATCACATAAAAATCCTCATTGGGATGTGTGTCAATGTTGCTCGTTCTCAATTTTCCTTCGCCGATATGATAATATCTGGCTGCTTCCTCAATGGTAAGCGTATATCTACGCCACACCGGAATATCCGAGTAATTTTTTCCTTCAATATTCATCTTATTATTTGCCATAGGCAGTTATCCTCCATGCATGAAAACAGCCAGACAGAGGGTGTCGGCAACGAAGTCCGGCAACGGGCTTCAAAAGACCTTGCAAACAATCTCAATCTGGCGATGGTTACTATTTATACTTTTGTTTTATTTTTCTGTTGTTTTGCTAGGTTTCTTTACAAAGGCATAATCATAAATCACAACAAAAACCGAGCTGGCCCTACACTAAAACGTCGCTTTTTTCAAGAAAAAGGCGGCGTTTTTTTTCATGGCCCGGTTTGGGAAAGGAGTGGTGCTGACTTAATACTAAAACGAAAGGGGAGTTTTTTAGCTGGCCGGGCCGGGAGGTCTGGCCTTTTTTCATCTCACGAAAAGGAGGTTAGCCAATGGCAGATGAAAAGCAAACGTGAGCCCGGAGGAAAAGAAAGCCCCGGAAGCTCCGTCCGGATCCGTGCGCTGGAACATACCGAGGGATCTGCCTCCTGCTGGGGAAGGCTGCCCCTGCCCGCTGTCCCTGGTGGGGATCAGGCTGCCCCCATGCGTGGGGCCCGCCACGCCAGAGCAGTCTGTTATCCCTGGTATGGGTGAGGACGCTCCCGCGCCGTCCGGCAAGGTAATCAACCTTCGGACATCCAAGCCGCTGATAAGGGCGGCAAGGAGGCTTCTGCTCCCGCACCGGACAAGAAAGCGCCGGAGGCGGATAAGCCGCCGAAGCGCCGTGGCCGTCCGCCGAAAGAGCAGGCCGGGCCGACTGCGGAGAAAAAGGCGAAAGCGGCGGAGCCCCGCACAGGCCGCCCGTCTAAGGTTGACAAGGCGGCCCGTGAGGAGGCCCCGCCCTCTGTTCGGGACAAAGTGTCCAGAGGTAAAAAAGCCGACAAGGGCAAGGAAACGGGCTCCGGCGGTGCGCCTGCGTCTAAATCCGCTAAGACGGTAAAGCCGGGCAAGGCCGCTCCTGTCAAGGAGGCGGCAGTCCCGCCGCCGGAGATCAAACTACCACCCACGCCGGAGGTGCCGCCCCGCCCGGTGGAAGAGGGAAAAATCGTTTATTTGAAGATGTCGGAGCTCCACCCGTTCCATACGTTTCGGGAACACCCCTACAAGGTGCAGGACGATAAGGCGATGGACGATCTGGTGGGGACGATCAAGGAACACGGCATTATGACCCCCGCCACCGTCCGCCCGGAAAAGGACGGCAAGGGCTATGAGATTATCGCGGGCCACCGCCGCCATCACGGTGGTACACGGGCCGGGCTGGAGGAAATGCCCTGTATCGTCCGAGAAATGACCGATCTTGAAGCTGTCCGGGAAATGCGGAACAGCAACAAGCAGCGGGGCGATCCTCTCCCCAGCGAGCTGGCAAAGCTGCTGGATCTGGAAGTGGAGGCCATCAAGCGGCAGGGGCCCGCCCGAAAACAGAGAAAGAGGCCGAGGCCCTGGGTAAGCTCTCGGTGGAGATTGTGGGTAAGGAACACGACATGAACTATAAAAAGGTCATGCGGTATATCCGGCTCAACTCCCTGGTGCCGGAGCTTCTGGACAAGGTGGACACAAAGCAGATGGGCTTTATGCCTGCGGTGGAGATCTCGTATATCAAGCCGGAAAACCAGCGGCTTATCGCCGTGTCCATTGATGGGGAGCAGTCCTCCCCCTCGGTCAAACAGGCAAAGCGGCTCCGCGAGCTCGACCAGGAGGGCTTGCTCAACGGTGATGTGATCGACGGTATTTTTGAGTGAAGAGAAAAAGGAGGATCGCGGTGTGATTATTTCGACTGCTGAACTGTCTAAGTATTTCGGCAAGGAGGTCACTCCTGCCAAAATGAAGGAGCAGATCATGGCTCTGCTGGACGAGTGGAAAGAGAAACAGCCGCCCGAACTGGCGAAGCCGGACAAGAAAAAAGGACTTGGAGAAGTAACCCGGCCCCGCTTCTGGACACTTTGTCCAGAGGTAAATGCCCCGCGCTTGGGATGGGCTCTGTGGTGATATATCCCCGTCGCCGCCTATATTCCTGCACAGCCGGGAGTGGGCCGTCAAGGGTGCAACGCACCGCCGCTCGCGGCGGCTTGCCCTTGACGGTCTGCCCCGGCTGTGCTACTTCCAGCGGCGCGGCGGGGGTATATATCCTCCAGAGCCGCCCCCTTTCCCTGGATAGGGAAAGGGCGGGGGATAGGGTCGAACTGCCTATTATAAATATCGGAGGTGTTGAAGATGAAACGATCCCTTGCTTATATTACCGCCGCATGGCGCGGCGATCCTGCGGTGGACATGGAGCAGGCGGCGCATTACTGCCGCGTGGTTTACGATGCGGGCTATTCCCCATCTGTCCCATGCTCTATCTGCCGCTGTTCCTCAATGACGCGGTGCCGGAGGAGCACAAGAACGGCATCGACATGGGCCGTGACCTGCTCCGGCGTTCCCGTGTGCTGGTGGTGTGCGGCCATACGATCACCGAGTCCATGAAAAATGATATTGCCGTGGCCCAGCGGCTGGGGATCACCGCTACCACCCTTGAGGGCATCCTGACCGTCAAGGGCCAGGGGCCGCCGCTGATATGGCGTCCCTGTTTGAAGCCTACATCACCAACCTGGGAAAATACAACGAGGGCGAGCTGGTCGGTGAAACCTTGAAATTCCCCACTACCACGGAGGAGGTGCAGGGACTTCTGAAACGCATCGGCGTGGACGGGGTGCGCTACGAGGAATTTTTCATCACCAGCTTTGACGGTGATGTGCTGGGGCTCTATGACTATCTTAGGGAGTATGAAAATCTGGACGAGCTCAACCATCTGGCCTGTCTGCTCTCCGAGCTGGATCAAGGCGACTTGGAGAAGTTTGAGGCGGTCATTGACAGCGGCGAACACACTTCCAGTGTGTCTGACCTCATCAATCTGGCGCAAAACCTGGATTGCTACGAGTTTTATCCCGGTGTGGAGGACGATGAAACCCTGGGCCGCATTTATGTGGAGGATATGGAGGCTATTGACATTCCCGATCACCTGCTCCCCTTTACTTCGATTATGAAGCATACGGGCGGGACGTGCGGATCAACGAGGACGGCCACTTTGCCCCCGGCGGCTATGTGCTGAACAATGGCGGCAAATTCATCGAGCACTACCACGGGATCGAGGACATCCCCTGCCGAGCACAAGGTTTTCGCGTTCCCGCAGCTCTCGGTGCGGGAGCAGATGGCGGCATACAAAGAAATTATTGACGGCTCCTCCTGGAGGGCTATCGGAAGATTGCCAAAAGGAGCATGAGGAGCGATAGCGGCACTTCTGGACACTTTGTCCAGAGGTGCTTTTTTTCATGGAAAGGAGGAATACGGCTGATTGATGAGGACGTTTCCAGACGTACCATAGCAGTTTCCATTAAGGCGACAAAGCTCACGGGCCGGGTGCTGGCCCAGGCGTGTCTGGCGGTAGGCCGGAAAATCAAGAAAGCTCACCGGGCCCGCCAGACACCCCACGGCAGACAAACGGTGCGCCAGCTCATGGGCCACGGAGCCACTACAAACAGCATCGAGGTGGAGTCCCCAAAGGACTTTGACCGGGTAGCCCGGAAATGGAATGTAGACTATGCCTTTTATAAAACCGGGCCGGACAAATACCTGCTGTTTTTCAAAAGCGGGCAGGCCGATGCCATCACCGCCTGTTTTCGGAATATTCCCGGCGCGTGATGAAGCGTTCCAAGTCCCGGCGCGTCCCGATCCGGGAACAGCTCAAACGGGCTGCCGCTGAACTGGCCCGCCAGCCGTCCCACAAGAAAGAACGTGCAAGGGAGGCGGTGCATGAGGACAGATAGCGTTAAAAAGTATGTGATACCCAATATCCCGTACCTGTTTATCCTGTGGGCCTGCCTAAAGCTGGGGACGGCCTACCGCCTGGCTCCCGGAGCGGACTTTGCTCACAAGCTGATGGGCCTGGGCCAGAGCATCGGCCCGGCCTTTGCCGACTTTGCGCCGGGGCTCCATCCCCTTGACTGGCTCATCGGCATTGTGGGCGCGGTGGGCTTCCGCCTGCTGATCTACTTCAGATGGAGAAGCGCGGTATCCGCACAGACAAGGGGGAAGTCAACCGGCAGATCGCCCCGCACCGGCAAAATCCGGGCTTTGCAAGAGAGCGCCGCCCTGTTCAATTTCCTGAATTCCAACGGCATCCAATCCATGCAGCAGCTCCATGAAAAAATTGCCGACATGAATAGCCGCTACTATGACCTGCGCCGAAAGATCGTCAAGGCCGAGCGCCGGATCACTGTTCCTTACTGAGCGCGGGGAGATGTGGGCGCAGTACAACGAGTACAAGTCCATCCGCAAAGCAGTTTGCCAAGGTGAAGCCGGAGAAGCGGGAACTGTTCGAACAGCGCCACAGCCGGGAACTGATCCTGTATGACGCGGCGACCCGGTATCTGAAGGACTTAAAGGACAACGGCGAGGCAATCACCCCCAAGGCATGGCAGCGCGAGATCGACCTGCTGACCGCCCAGAAGCAGGTGGACACCATCGACATGAAAGCTATGCGGGAGGAGCTAAAAGCTGTGGAACGGCTCCGCAAGGCCGCCGACCAACTGGCCCGGCAGGAACGGGACAAGCCCCGCGACCGGGGGCCGGAGCGGTAAAGGGTACGGCGCTTTGCCGACCCCTTTCAGGTGCGTCGCGTTTCACGACACCCTTTGCACACAGAAAAACCGCCGTACAGGTTTCCCCATACGGCGGCAGATGGTTTATTTGCCGAACAAGTCGCTGTGCGACCCGGTGCGGGCAAGCGTCAGCACCAGCACATCATCCTCGATACGGTAAATGAGCAGCCAGTCCGGGAGAATGTGACATTCCCGATGGCCCACCCAATCGCCGGACAAATCGTGATCGCGGTTTTTATCCGGCAGCGGTTCGCCCATCGACAGCAGCGCCACGACCTGTTCCAGCAATTCGATTTTCAGGCCGCGCTTGATTGCCCGCTTGTAGTCCTTTTTGAAAGCGGTCGTGTACTTGACGGTGTACTTTGTTTTCCTCATTTTTTCAGGTCGGCAAACAACTCGTCAAGGTCATTGTATCCCTTTACAGACGGGTCTTTTGCAATCCTTTCCGCTTCCAGCATGGCAGCAATCGTTTCTTGTTGGGCTGTTCCAGCCTTCACTTCAAAGGGAATGCCGCCTTCACGAAGCGACTGGCGCACAAAGATGTTAAACGCCGTAGTCAGGTTCATGCCAAGTTCAGTAAACAGTGCGTCCGCCTGTGCTTTCAAATCCGCGTCCATGCGGATACTGATGTTTGTGGTATTTCCAGCCATATCATCAACCCCTTTCTGCTGGTACTTTTAGTATATGCTATTTGCACGAAGAAAACAATACTTTGCACGAACATTTAACAGTAAATTCATCGAAGGAGGTCGCTGTATGAAGCAGATTATTTTACCCGTCACTGTCCACCTGAATATCGACCTGCCCCTTTGCCCTCTTGCAGCCGGAATCGGCAGACGCGCCCACCGGCCCGGAGCCGGAGGCCCATGCCTGCCAGGGCTGCGGCAACTGCGGCGGGTGCGGGAAGTGCCAGCATGAAAAAAGCAAGCCTGAACCCGTCCCCGTCATGGACTACCGCCAGTACCGCAGAGCGCGGCGGCTGGTACATGAGTGCTGCAACTATGACGGCGGCAACTGTATCGCGCTGGATGATGGGGAGAAATGTGTCTGTGTCCAGTCCATTTCCTACTCCCTGTTGTGCCGGTGGTTCCGGGCGGCGGTGCTGCCGCTGGACAGAGAACTGGAAGCGGCCCTGTTCCACCGCCTGGACGCCAAGCGTTGCGCCGTCTGCGGGGCGCTGTTCACCCCGGCTCCAACCGGGCCAAATACTGCCCGGAATGTGCCGGACGCATGAAGCGTATCAAGGCCGCCCAGCGCAAGCGCAAACAAGGGAGAAATGTCACGCTTTAGGGGCCGAAAACGGCCCCCTTGTAAATCAAGGCTTTTTTGAGGGTGTCGCTGGGGGCCTGATAGATTTATGAGCAATATCGAACTGCTGATCGGCCAGTCCTCTACCGAGGCCGAGCGAAAGCGTGCTGCGAGGCTCCAAAATAAGGCTCTTTCCGCGCCCCGGACAAACGGCGGACATTTGTCCGACATTCGTCCACCAGAGATAGAGATAGAGTTAGAGAAAGAGATAGAGATAGAAAAGAGAGAGATAGAGAAGGACGCCCCGCCCGCGCCTATGGCCGTTACCAGAATGTTTTCCTGACCGACGAGGAACTGGCAGACTTGCAGGCCAGTTTTCCCACGGTATGGGGCCAGTACATCGAAAAGCTGTCCGAATACATGGCCTCTACCGGTAAGCGGTATCAGAGCCATGCCGCCACCATCCGGCGCTGGGCCGGTGAGGACGCGAAGAAAGGCGGCCCCGCCCACCCGCAACCGTGATTACAGCGTAAAGGAGGATGAAACCGTATGATGGAGATTACCGCAGAAATCCGGGCGCTGATCGACAAGGCAGCCGCCGGTATGGAACTGGCCGGGGACGAGTACATAGACCCGGCAGACGGCCTCATTCACTGTAAAAAGTGCGGAGGCCAGAGGCAGACTGTTGTGCCATGCTTTGGGAAACCCGGCTACTTCATGCCCCGCTGTATCTGCCAGTGTCAGCGGGAGGCTGAGGAGCAGCGCAAGGCTGCTGTCCTGAACCGCCTGACAGGGATGTTCTCCGAAGACAGGGCCGACTTTATCGCCAGCTTTGATGAATACGACCTGCTTATCATTGACGATCTGGGTGTAGAGCGCAGTACCGTATGCGATGGAGCAGATGTTTTTGTCATTGATGGAGGCCCATGATCATCACCACCAACCTGAAACTGGCCGAACTCAAGAACCCGCCCGACCTGGCCCACGCCCGTATCTATGACCGTATCCTGGAACGGTGCGCCCCGATTCTTTGCCGGGAAAAATTTCCGGGAGGAAAACGCCGGGGCCACAGGCAGGCGGCCAAAGACATTGTGAACCGTAAGCATGTAATTTTCCGGACGGACAGCCCCGCCCGGAGAAAGGAGCGCCATGAGCAGTACCATGCAGACGCAGACACCACCGGAAACCATGAGCGAAAATCGGCAAACAACCTCAAGCGTCCATTTCAGCCAGACCAGCACCGAAACCATGAGCGACAAAATCAAAAACGAAATACAGCAGATGTGACCGGCTGATAAAGCGCAGCCGCCTTGTGTTAAACTGATGATGGTACACACCAAAACTTTTAGCCAAGGAGGACATGAAAATGCTGTACACAGAAAAAGAGAAAAATGAGATTGAGCGCGTCCGTAAAGTGTTCGAGAAACACATCCAACAGATGACTGGTTATGATTTGGTTTGGTCGGACAAGGTCGGCTATGTGTGGCTGGCAATATCTATCGACCCGATCTATATTGACACCGGAAACTGGATAGAGTCCGCTGCCAGCCTTTGTAATGAGTGCTTGAATGATATAGCACTGGATGTTTTCGGAATGACTGGAAACGACCATGACTTCGAGGACGCCGATCCGCTGGAACTGGCCGAGATTAAGCGGCGCTGGAAACCCTATATCGACCAACTGCCGGAATATGCGTACCTTTGCGACGAACTGTTAACAGGGAAAAATAACCCATCCGCAAAAGTGTCAGGAGCTAAAATCCGCTTCGGGCACTTTTTTGTGGCTTTTTCGTGAATTTGATTAAAAAGTCCTTGACAACTCGTTTCGGGCAAGACCGCAAAATCAATCCTTATTTCCTGCGGTTCCCGGCTGGCTCCCTTTGACATCCCCCAGCTCCGGGAGATCATGAGCTATGACGAGCTGGAGCTTGACCGCATCGGGGATCGGAAAACGGCGGTTTTCTTTCACGATTTCCGATACAACCCCGACTTATAACTTCCATTGTGGCCCTGGCCTTTTCGCAGATGTTCAATCTTCTGTGCGAACGGGCGGACAATGTTCACGGGGGCCGCCTGCCCCATCATGTGCGGGTGCTGTGGGACGAGGCGGCGAACACGGGCAGGTGCCCTCGCTGGAGAAGCTTGTCGCCGTGATTCGTTCCCGCGAGGTAAGTCTGTGCCTCTTTTATCAGCAGTACGCCCAGTGCAAAGCCATTTATCAAAGACAACGCGGAAACGATCCTGGGAAACATGGACAGCGTGATCTTCCTCGGCGGGCGGGAAAGCTCCACCATCAAGGAGATTTCCGAAAACTGGCTGGGCAAGGCCACGATCTCCATGCAGACCGAGGGCCGCTCCCGCGGGCAGTCGGAAAGCTACAACCAGAACACCCAGCGGCTGGGCCGGGAACTGATGACCCCAGCGAGCTGGCTACCATGCCGGGCGATAAGTGCATTTTGCAGCTACGGGGCCTGCCCCCGTTCTTTTTCGTCCAAATACGATTTGAAACAGCACCCCAACTACAAAGTATACGGCTGAGGCCGATAAAGTGAAAAAACGCCTTTTCCCTTGATAAGCTCATCAACCGCCGCAGGCGGCCTGGGCTTAACGAGGCTTGTGAGGTGTACGAGGTAGACGCATCGGACGCAGGGCCCGTAAGCGAGGACGAGGACATCCTCAACTACGACGACGTGGACGATCCGGATGCCTATGTATAAATCACTTCTGGACAAAGTGTCCAGAGGTCGCAACCTGCCGCCCAAACGGGTGGCTTTTTTCATGGCCGGGGACAATCCCGGAGAAATGGAGGATATATGCAGTTCTTTTCTTCCGCTATTGATACTTTGCAGACCCTTGTTGTGGCCCTCGGCGCTGGTCTCGGCGTGTGGGGCGTTGTCAATCTGCTGGAGGGCTACGGCTCGGACAATCCTGGTTCCAAAGCTCATGTGCCGTAAAGTAACACAAGAAAACTTGATAGACATCAGTCTCCTATTCCGTTGCGGCATATACTAAGTCGTATCAAAATAATTTGATATGAGGTGAGTACATGAGGACAGAGTATCAGGAGCAAGCGAAGGTGTTTAAGGCTCTCTGTGACCCCAAGCGTCTTTCAATCTTGGAACAGCTAAGAAGCGGTGAAAAGTGCGCTTGCGTCTTACAAGAGCCATTAGATTTAACGCAATCTGGTCTTTCATACCACATGAAAATCCTCTGTGACTCTGGAATTGTTGTCAGCCGTCAGGAGGGGAAATGGACACACTACCGCCTGAGCACTTCCGGCAGGAGTACGCGGTGGAGCTGTTGAAAAAGTTGACAACCCCGGACACAGAGGAAAAACGCACTTGTCCAAAGTGCGGATAAAAAACGCCATCTACAAGGAAAAAGGATGGCGTTTTTAAGCCACATCATATCAAATATTTTTGATATATTGTTATAAATGAAAGTGAGGTTTTGCATGGGAGTCTGGGACTTTATTCAAGACCAAGTGCTTGGCATGAAATGGCTAAACGGACTGATCGGGAGAGGTTTGTCTGTACTTGGTTTGGACGTGAATGGACGTATTGGTGGCAGTGTGCAATTTTTATTTACGATGTTTTGAAGATCACAGTGCTGCTCTGCGTACTGATTTTTATAATTTCTTATATCCAAAGTTACTTCCCGCCGGAGCGTAGCAAGCGTATTTTAGGACGCTTCCATGGAATCTGGGCGAACATTGTGTCTGCCTTGCTGGGAACCGTGACACCATTTTGTTCCTGTTCATCGATACCACTGTTTATCGGTTTTACAAGTGCAGGATTGCCTTTGGGTGTAACATTTTCGTTCCTGATTTCATCTCCTATGGTAGATTTGGGAAGTCTCGTCCTGCTGATTAGTATTTTTGGCGCAAAGTTGCCATTGTCTATGTGATTTTAGGGCTTATTATCGCCGTTGTCGGAGGTACAATCATCGAAAAATTACGCATGGAAAAGTATGTGGAAAGTTTTGTGCTGTCTGCGGGAAAGGTAGATATTGAATCTCCTGATTTGACGAAACGGGAGCGGCTTACTTATGCAAAAGAACAAATGCTTAGCACCTTCAAAAAGTGTTTCCCTATATTCTGATTGGTGTCGGTATCGGTGCGTTGATACACAACTGGATACCGGAAAGCTGGATTGTTACGGTTCTGGGAAGCAACAATCCCTTTGGCGTAATCATTGCCACGATTGTAGGCATCCCCATGTATGCAGATATTTTGGCACAACCCCGTTGCGGAAGCACTTCTTTCCAAGGGCGCTCAGCTGGGTACGGTTCTGTCCTTTATGATGGCGGTTACAACCCTGTCGCTGCCTTCCCTGATTATGCTTCGCAAGGCTGTAAAACCCAAACTGCTGTCGCTGTTCATCGGAATTTGTGCGGTTGGAATTATTTTAGTGGGCTATTTATTTAATGCGTTTCAGATCATTTTGATTTAATAGGAGGTATTGAACTATGGGATTGTTTAACAAAAAGAAAGCGGAGGTTGTCATTCGTCACGCCGCCATAGATGAAATTTTGAAGATGCGCCGGAGGTGGGAACGGAAGTTTCCCTTGATTACTTGATGAGTGAAAAGTTTGTCCAGCTTGCCGAGCCGGAGTAGCTTGAAGAATATCTTTTTACGGCCTGCGGCCAGACCGCCGTTCTGTACCATGCGGAACTTGCCGCCGCCCTTGCCCGTTTGCCGGAGCGGACACAGGAAAAAATTTTCCGCTACTACTTCCTGCGCCAGCCGCAGCGAGTGATTGGCGTACATATTGGCCGGACACGCAGCACAGCGGGGCGGCATATCCGGCTTACCTTGCAGCGGTTAAGGCGGCTCATGGAGGGAAATGACTATGAGTAAACTTCTCCCTATGAAACAATCGTC
>VOFG01001624.1_pt1 | contig 39616 bp, 73 predicted proteins | sample 5384171 | NCBI WGS metagenome assembly VOFG01 (sample SAMN12384726, study PRJNA508395) | human gut metagenome | isolation source: healthy gut F | host: Homo sapiens
ACTCCAAATATATAATAAGTCATAAATACTGTAAGTGAAGCTACGAGTGTTACCATCAGCAAAACTATTGATATATCACCACTATCAGAACTCCTGCTTTTGTTCTTTATGACTACCATTATTTGAATTAATATGAAATAAAGGATTTTACATAAACAAAATACAATAATAATAGACATTGCATTCTTTAATTCAATATATCTGATACCCACTATAAACTGTAGCACATAGAATACCAACTGCTCAGAAATAGCCATCATTGCATTATAAATCAAAGCCCAGAACACTGCCGACCTTTTGCTCACATTAAACAGCAGCGCCATTAATACAATATACATTGAATTATTAATTGCCGTAATAAAATATATATTTCCCGTCAGAAAACGACAAACATTACAGCATGCCCTGCCATAATAGCAATGCCCGTCACCCACTGTTTATATCTATGTTCATACATCTGCGACATACTCATCCACAATATTATAGCTTCTATAATATGTGCAAATGCATAACTGATTATAATTTCCATATCCACCTACTCCTGCCCTGCCAGATACAGAAGCATTTTCTGCTTGAATGCAGTTCTTTTTTCTCTTGATAAATCTATTGGTTCTTCGATGCCCTTAAGCTCAATATACTTATCAGTAAATCGCTCAACTCTGTCTATATTAACAATGAAGGATTTATTGACAAGAAAAAATTTATCCTCATCAAGAACACTCTGCCAATAAGAAAGACTTTTTGAGACTTATGTACGACTGCGTATCTGTTTTGATATATCTTTTTCTAACCAGTGACTCTATGCATATAATCGAATCCTGTTCAATAATTACATTATCACCCTTATATTCAATATTGATTTTCTTGCTCTGACTCTTCGCATAATAATAATGCCTTATGTAAGCCTCGCATAATCACAGGTCTTTCCAATGGTTTATTAATATACCTGAAAACTCCCTCGTCCATTGCATCATCAAGATAGCCCATATACGAAGTTATTATGAATAACACAATATTCTTGTTATTATTTCTTAAACATTTGCCAGCTTCAATTCCATTAATTCCGTCCATCTCAACATCAAGAAATGCAATATCAATCTTTTCATTATTCTTAGCTGCTTCATCACCACTGTTATATTCATAAACCTTATAATCCGTTATCTTATGATCAGCAAAGAATTCATCCACATATTTTCTTATCATATCAATATAAAGCTTATCATCATCACATATTAATATATTCATGCATTATCCTCTTCACTTAACTAATTAATAATTCAATTATATCTTGACAATACATGACATGCAATATCAATAATCTCTTTGACATCTATGCATAATTTAATGAAAATACTTATTTTCTAATGTTTTAACATAATTATATAATGCACTGTTATGTTTTTTACCGCATACCAGACATAGTCATATTGTATTCTGTCTTTACAAACCTCCAGCTTATGAGATACGCCATTCTCATCACTAAATGTAATATAACTTGACCAGCCCTGTGTTGGCTCGAAATTTTTTGTTTTACCTTTGTATCATTTAATTTTTCAATAATATTATTACATTCTTCTTTTGATATATCATACACATTTCCGGTACTTCCTGAGGTTATTGTATATTTGGAAGTGCTTTCATACTTTAAATCCAGCGATTTGTATGAATTATTGTTAATCACCATATACAACACGATTCCTATAATGACAATTCCTATAACACATGACACTGTTATTATAATTTTATTTATCTTTTACTCTTCATTCAAATACCCCCTTATTCTTCTGTTATTCACGAATCTGTTTCTTTAATTTAACTATACAGAAATAGATATATTTTTGCAATACATTTTTCAAGTATAATTAACGCAAAAAAAACGGCAGAAATCTCATTCTGCCGTTTCACTAACATATATTATCACCCTAAGAAGCCTGCTCAAACTGCGAATTATAAAGGTCAGCATAGAAACCGTTTCTTGCAAGAAGCTCATCATGAGTTCCTGCTCAACAATATCTCCATCCTTCATAACAAGAATCACATCAGCGTCTTTAATAGTTGAAAGTCTGTGTGCAATAACGAAGCTTGTTCTTCCCTGCATCAGATAATCCATTGCCATCTGGATTCGTTCTTCAGTTCTTGTATCAACGGAACTTGTTGCTTCGTCAAGGATAAGAATTGGATTATCTGCAAGGATTGCTCTTGCAATTGTAAGGAGCTGCTTCTGTCCCTGTGAAACATTGCTTGCGTCCTCGTTAAGCCTCACAATCATAACCGCCCGGAAGAGTCTCAATAAAGTGATGGGCGTTAGCTGCCTTTGGCTGCTGCAATAACTTCCTCATCAGTTGCATCAAGCTTTCCGTATCTGATATTCTCCATAATTGTACCCTTATAGAGCCATGTATCCTGAAGAACCATTCCAAATGCGTCTCTTAATTCTCTTCTGTTGAAATCCTTAACATTATGTCCATCAACAAGAATAGCTCCATCATTAACATCATAGAATCTCATAAGCAGTTTAACAATAGTGGTCTTACCTGCACCTGTCGGTCCAACGATAGCAACCTTCTGTCCAGGCTTAACATTTTACACTGAAATTCTTAATGATAGTCTGGTTCTCATTGTATCCGAATCTTACATGCTCGAAATCAACCTCGCCCTTAATTCCTTCTGTAGAAACAGGATTCTTAACAGTCTGGTCTTCTCTCTTCTTCATCAAGAAATTCAAATACTCTCTCAGAAGCTGCTGTCATAGACTGTACCTGATTGATAACCTGAGCAATCTGCTGGATTGGCTGTGTAAAATTCTTCACATACTGGATAAATGCCTGAATATCACCGATTGTTATAACATTTTTAATAGCAAGAAGACCGCCGGTTAATGCAACACATGCGTAACCTAAGTTACCTACAAACATCATGATTGGCTGCATCATTCCTGAAAGGAACTGTGACTTCCATGCTGAACCATAAAGGACATCATTAGTCTTGTTAAATGAATCAACCATATCCTTTTCTTTATTAAATGACTTAACAATCATGTGTCCGCCATAAGTTTCCTCAATCTGTCCGTTAATATGTCCAAGATACTCCTGCTGTGTTTTGAAATATCCCTGTGACTTTTAACAACGAAAGAAACAAGTCCGACTGATATTGGAAGTATTATAACCGCAATAAGTGTCATAAGCGGTGAAATGCTTAACATCATGACAAGAACACCAATCATAGTAGTTAAAGATGTAATGATTGTTGTAATACTCTGGTTGAGTCCCATGCCAAGTGTATCAACATCGTTAGTAATTCTTGATAACACCTCACCATATGTCCTGCTCTCGAAATACTTCATAGGCATACGGTTGATTTTTCTCGCTGATTTCTTTTCTCAATCTGTAGCAGACCTTCTGTGTAATGCCTGTCATTATCCAGCCCTGTACAAAGTTAAATACTGCACTTGCGGCATACAGACAAAGCACGAATATAAGAATTGTTCCAATCTTTCCAAAGTCAATTCCGCCAGTTCCACCGATTTTCTTTACAAGACCTTCTGACAGAGCTGTAGTTGCCTTACCAAGAACCTTCGGACCTACAACAGAAAATACTGTTGAGCATACAGCTATAACTGCAACAAATATTATCGCAATCTTATAGCTTCCAATATATCTTATAAAGCTTTCCTATTGATCCTTTGAAATCCTTGGCTTTCTCAACAGGTGCCATTCCTCTTCCAGGAGGTCCCATTCTTCTTTTCGGTGGCATTTTGATATTTTTATTATCTTCCATACTGACTAGGCCTCCTTTCCAAGCTCTTTAGCAGAAAGCTGTGAACTTGCAATCTGCTGATATGTCTCACATGTCTTCATAAGTTCTTCATGCGTTCCCTTGCCAACAATCTTACCATCATCCATAACAAGAATCTGATCTGCATGAAGGATTGTGCTGATTCGCTGAGCTACAATAATAACAGTGGCATCAGACACATTTGCAGCAAGCTCCTTACGAAGAATTGCGTCAGTTTTTTAAATCAAGTGCTGAAAAGCTGTCATCAAATATAAACACTCTTGGGTGCTTTGCTATTGCTCTGGCAATAGAAAGTCTCTGCTTCTGACCGCCTGAAACATTAGTACCGCCCTGTGCTATAGGACTGTCATACTTCTCAGCCTTATTATCAATGAACTCAGTTGCCTGTGCAATCTGTCTTTGCCTTTAACGACATCTTCATCGCTTGCATCAGGATTACCGAATCTTAAATTACTTGCAATAGTACCAGAGAAAAGCATTCCCTTCTGAGGCACGTAACCAAGCTCACTTCTTAAGTCATGCATAGAGATATTTCTTATATCATGACCATCAATAGTAATGCTTCCTCCTGTAACATCATACAATCTTGGAATAAGATTAACGAGCGTTGACTTTCCACAGCCCGTACTTCCTATAATTGCTGTAGTCTTACCCGGCTCTGCTTTAAATGTAATATCCTCAAGTGCGTTCGCTTTAGCACCCGGATACATGAAATTTACATGATTAAACTCAACTACACCCTTTGCAGACTCAACTGTCTCAGGATTCTCAGAGTCTTCTATTGAAGAATGTGTATTAATAACTTCATCTATACGGTCAGCTGCAACCATCGCTCTTGGAAGCATTACAGACATCATTGTAAGCATAAGGAATGACATAACTATGAGCATCGAATATGTTATAAATGCAGTCATAGAACCTACCTGCATAACTCCGGCATCAATTCTGTGTGCGGCAACCCCACGATAAGAACTGACAAACCATTCATGATAAACATCATGCTTGGCATCATGAATGTCATTGTTCTGTTAGTAAAGAGCATTGTCTTAGTAAGCTTCTTATTAGCTTCATCAAATCTTTCCTCTTCCTTCTTCTCTCTTCCAAAGGCTCTTATTACAGAAAGACCTGTAAGAATCTCTCTGGATACAAGATTGACATTATCTACCAGCTTCTGCATAAGCTTGAACTTAGGCATCGCAATTACCATAAGAAGCATTACAAATGCAATGATAACCGCAACAGCCATAACTATAACCCAGCCCATGCCGGCTCCCGTTCCAACAACCTTTATAATTCCTCCAACACCAAGAATTGGTGCATACAGAATCATTCTCAGCATAATAACCGTAACCATCTGAACCTGCTGTACATCATTAGTTGTTCTTGTGATAAGTGATGCTGTAGAGAATTTGTCCATCTCAGCATTAGAGAATCCCATGACATTAGAATACAGTTTTCCTCTCATATCTCTTGCAACGCCTGCACCAACTCTTGATGCAAGGGAAGCCTATACATACAGAAGTAACCGCCATAAGAAGTGCCATGGCAACCATCTTAAGACCAGCTGCCCACAGATACTTAGTCTGGATAGAATCCATGTCCATTCCTGCCTTGGCATCCATGCTCTTTGCATAAGCAACGCCCATAGACGAAACAAGAGTCTTTCCCATGGTATCAATAGTCTTCTGGAATTCGCTTCGCATAGAAAGGATATCGTCTTTACTCATAGCCCCTGCACTATACATTGCCTTCACTATCTGTCTCATATCCACACATATAGTTTCAACCTCATTACCATCCGAATCTTCCATCATCTGTGTAAATGTAGTTAGTTCAACGCCCATAGACTTTCCAATATCTTCTACCGAAACATTGGCAAGCTGTTCTTCACTTACATGCATCTGCTCTGCCATACGGCTCTTGAATGCACTTTCAGTCACTGAAGACATCTGGTTGTTAATTATAAGTGCTGTAAAAGTGTGTCGTCTAAATCAGTCTTATTCTTAGAACCTTTGACACTTAATTCATAGACATTATCATCTTCATTATAAGAATACGACTGTTCCCACAGCTGTGCTTCTTCCTCTGTCATAAAAGCTTCGCAGTGTCAAATTCTTCCTTAGTAATCTTTTCTGGCACAGTATGCTCTATGCCTCCATTCTGTATACCTGTATCAATGATATCTGAAGTATACGCAGGAAGCGACAAGTCACACACTGCCTGAACAATAAGCAGTGCAAATACCAGCACTATCGACTTCCAGTATGGCGCAAAGACATTTTTAATAATTCTGCTCATAAACACTCTCCCATCTTTATTGATAAATATTTTCAAAAAATCTGCTTTCAATAATAAATAAGCGTTTCTTATATTAACACCGATTTTCATCATAGTAAATTAATGTCAAATGTATTTTTTATAAATAATTTATAAAGAATGTTTGAATAATAACAATATATATGTTATTATACGCGCGAACGTCATCCGTTTTTCGGAGATGTATCTTAACAAGCCGGAAGGGCTGCATACCTTTCCGCAAAGGGAGACAATATGAATACTATCAATGCAACTCGAACTTCTGCAACGAAGTTCAACACTAAGTACATGGTGGAGCTGGCACTTATGGTTGCGGTCATACTCGTTATGTCACTGACCCCATTAGGCTTACATCCGTACCCCTGGACTTTCTATCACCCTTTTTAACTGTTCCTGTAGCTGTAGGTGCTATCATCTTAGGACCTGTCGGCGGTTTAATCTGTGGTCTGGCATTCGACTTACAAGCTTTTTATCAGTGCTTCGTTGAGGCGCAATGGGAACTGTTCTTCTCGGAATTAATCCATTTGGTACATTTGTAACAACAGTAGTAACAAGAACTCTTGAAGGCTTCCTTGCAGGACTTATATTCAAGGGACTTCATAGTATTAAGGGAGTTAAGAAATTTTCTTATTATATAGCAAGTCTTTGCTGTCCTTTACTTAATACTTTATTATTCATGAGTTCACTTGTTCTCTTCTTCTATAATACAGATTATGTACAGGGCCTTCGTTACTGCACTCGGAGCTAAGAACCCACTTATATTCGTAGTATTATTTGTTGGTGTTCAGGGACTTATTGAGGCAGGTATCTGCTTTATTGTTGCCAGTGTGGTTCCCGTGCATTATATCTGCACTTAAGCTTAACCAGAATTAACCAGTCACTTTGATTGAATAAATCGGACATTAATCAACGGAGGATTAGTTTTGTTTACAGAGATTTCAGTTAATGATATTAATGATTTTAGATTAGGTCATGCTTCCAATAAGGAAGCTGGCACAGGTGTAACTGTTATATATTTTCCAGACGGTGCAACGGCAGGCTGTGACATAAGCGGCGGCGGTCCGGCATCAAGAGAAACACCTCTTACTATGCCTATGACTGCTGACAATCCGATTAATGCCATTGTACTATCAGGCGGTTCAGCATACGGTCTTGCCGCATCTGACGGAGTTATGACATGTCTTGAAGAACATGGTATCGGATATAACACAGGCGTTTCACTTGTTCCGCTTGTATGCCAGTCATGCATATTTGATCTTGGATATGGAAGCTCTAAAGTACGCCCGGACAGTACTATGGGATATGAGGCATTGCATTAAGGCACTTATGAAGCCGGTGTTGTCAATACTGATGCTTCCACCGCCGCCAATTCGGATAGCAACGACCCCGTTCAGGGCTGTATCGGTGCCGGAACAGGTGCGACTGTCGGCAAGATTATGGGAATGAAGCAGGCTGAAAAGTCAGGACTTGGAATATATTCAGTGAAGGCAGGCACATTTACAATGACAGCAATTGTTGTTGTAAATGCACTTGGTGATATATCAGATTACGAAACCGGTAAAAAGCTTGCCGGACTTAAGAATTCTGACAGAACAGAATATATCAGCTGCGAAGAAACGCTCTATCAGTTCATGGCACCTCGCGATATGTTCACTGGCAACACAACAATCGGTGCGATTATAACCAACGCTGCATTTAACAAGGCTGAACTTAACAAGATTGCATCTATGGCAAGAAATGCGTATGCACGCTTTGCATTAATCCGGTCGGCACAATGGCAGACGGAGATACAATATATGCTTTGCAAGCACTGCAAAACGAGGCAACGGTGAAGCTGTACATGTTGATATCAACTTCGCAGGAACACTTGCTGCCCGCGTTATGTCCGCTGCAATTAAGAATGCTGTAATGAATTCTAAGATATCTGATGAAGAATTTTTTAAGCATGGTAAAGTAACACATGAAATAATCCCCGATAAGCTGCTGTTCTGGCAGTCTTACCGGGGATTTTATATTATCTTTATTTTAACATTTTAATTATTCACAAAGCTTAGAAAATGCATCCGCAACAAACTGAACCTTCGTTCCGATAATAACCTGTACAGATGTCTTTCCAGGTTTCATAACACCAGCAACACCAGCTGATTTAATAACCTTATCATTAACAAGTGTAATATCCTTTACTTCAAGTCTCAGTCTTGTAATACAATTATCTATGCTTGCAATATTCTCTTTTCCGCCACAGCCTTCAAGAATTGTCTTTGCAATTGCTGTATAATCGTCACTTGCAAGTTCAACTTTCTTTTCTGCTTCTATATCATCATCTTCTCTGCCAGGAGTCTTTAAATCCCATTTCTTAATGGCAAATAAGAATACAAAATAGAATACAACGAATGCTGCTATACCAAGAGGAATTATCAACCATGTCTTCTGTGCTGCCGGAAGGGAAGATGAGAATATCAAATCCATAGCACCGGCAGAGAAACTGAATCCTGCACGGAAACCAAGTGCAACTGTAATCATCGTAAAGATACCATAAAGTAATGCATAGATAACATAGAGTCCAGGAGCAAGGAACATGAAACCAAATTCAAATGGTTCTGTAACACCACAGATAAATGCACATAATGCTGCAGAAGCAACAAGTCCTATAGCTACTTTTTCTTAGCTGGCTTTGCACATTTAATCATAGCTAAAGCTGCACCAGGAATACCAAACATCATACATGGGAAGAAACCTGACATATACATTCCAAGACTCCATGAAACATCACTTGATGTTTGTCCTGCCCAGAAGTGCTGTAAATCTCCAAGTCCGATAGTATCAAACCAGAATACGTTGTTCAACGCATGATGTAATCCGGTAGGAATTAACAATCTGTTCAAGAATGCATAGATACCTGCACCAACAATATCAAGCTTTACAATTGCCTTACCAACGCTTACTAATGCGCTGAACAGTAATGCCATACAAATAATAACACAACAGATACAAGAATTGATACTACTCCTGAAACAATTGCTACGCATCGTTTTCCACTAAAGAAAGATAACCAGTTTGGTAATTTTGTATCTTTAAACTTGTTATAACACATAGCACCGATTATACCAGCAAGAATACCAATAAATGGATTCTCAATCTTGTTAAATGCAAGAGTTTTAGTTGCACTGTCTGCTATAGAAGGTATAATTACTGTAACAAACTTTGTAGAAAGAAGTGTTGTCATCATAAGCCACGAAGCAAGTGCCGCAATTCCTCCGGTACCATCATTTTTATCTGACATACCTACACCGACACCAATTACAAAAAGGATTGCCATGTTATCAATTAAAGCTCCACCAGCTTTTACAAGAAACAGACCAATCATATCAGTGCGCCCTGAATATCTCCACCCTGCATAGCTTCTGGACACAGCATATAACCGATACCCATAAGGATACCACATATAGGCAGTACTGCCACAGGAAGCATTAACGCTTTTCCCAGTTTTTGAAGAAATTTCATACTTTTCTCCTCCTTTAAATCATTATTAATCGGGGTTATCCCAATCACGCGCATTGTGAAATCCTGAGTAATTATGATATTTTCAGAACTTCATCATCAATAGATACCTCACCCTCCTTTATTAGATTAATTTTATTATAATCGTCGGTATTGCATATAAGGACTGGTGTAATCGTATCCAATCCTGCCGACTTTATTTTTTTCAAGATCAGCCTCTAAAAAGTAAATCACCCTTTTTACCTGCTGACCACCTGAAACATGTGAAATAAATGGTTCTCCCTTGAGCGTTACCGTATCCAGCCCAATATGTATAAGTAATTCCGTTCCCTGACTGGTTGTCATCGTCACAGCATGAAGAGTATCAAACACCATTGATATCTCACCATCTGCCGGAGCATATATCTTTCCTTCTGAAGGAATTACTGCAAATCCATCTCCAAGAACTTTTTCTGAAAATGTTGGATCTGAAACTTCAGTAATTGGCACCACTTTTCCTTTACACGGAGAATAAATAACATTATCCTTTGACTTTCCTTTGAAAAAAACCTAGCATATTATCTCCTTTCCATCAATATATACCCTCTTAATATTCAATTCCTCATCAATAAGCACGAAATCCGCTTGTTTTCCTACAGAAATACTTCCGACTTTATCATATATACCAATTTCCTTTGCCGGATTCTCTGTTGCACACATAACAGCTGTTTCTAATGAAATCCCTGCTTTTTTAACGACATATCGAAGACAATCCATTAAATTAGTTGCTGAACCGGCAATTGTTCCATCATGTAATGTTGCCAGATTACCTTTTACCACTACAGGCTGTCCTCCAAGAGTATATTCGCCATCCTCTAATCCTGTTGCTCTCATGCTGTCACTGATTAGTATTATGCGTCCGCACCCAACATAGCAAAAAGTTGCCCGTATTACTGATGGATGAATATGAACTCCATCACATATCAGTTCTGCATGACATTGATATGAATCTCTTATTGCACCTATAACACCAGGCTTTCTATGATTCATAGGGGCATTGCATTGTATAAATGTGTTGCATGAGTTACACCATGTTGAATTGCCTCCATCGCAGTATCATAATCCCGCTGCTGTATGAGCAATCGACACCACAACATTATCTTTTACTTTATCTATGAAATTCATCGCACCCGGCTCTTCTGGTGCAATATCAACAATCTTTATTAAATCATGTGCAGCTTTCTGGAGTTCACAGAAATACTCATAATTACAATGCATAATATTCTCTCTGCCTGTGCACCCTTTTTTTGTGGACTTATAAAAGGTCCCTCCATATTAATTCCTACCAGATGGGCTCCACCATTATATGAATACTCTCCAGCATTCTTCATAACATCAACAAGTTCTTCCTTAGCTATCGTCATGGTTGCCGGACATATACTCGTCACTCCGACAGAAGCCTCATACCGCGAAATTATATCAAGTGCCTCTTTAGTTCCATCACACATATCTGCGCCTTTGCATCCATGAAAATGAATGTCAACAAGTCCTGGAATCATCTTAAGTCCTGTAGCATCTACTACTTCATTGTCAACATAATCAGGGGCTTCCAGCACTTTGGTGAATGTGCCGTTATCTACAACGACATCTCCCTTAACAAATACATTATCCTGTGTATAAACATCAGCATTCTTTATAATCATATCTTCACAACTTTCTATTCACCAAGTTAATATGCTTTAATAAATCTTACTAAGAGCTGCTTCATCTGCTACCAGTGTTACATCATTATGCAGCTGCAGAACTGATGCAGGAACATATGGTGTAATATGTCCAAAAAGGCTTCTTTCACAATCTGTGCTTTATCTTCTCCACTTGCAACAACCAGAATCTTCTTTGCCTGCATTATTGTCTTGATTCCCATTGTGTATGCCTGTCTTGGAACATCTTCTGCTGATTCAAAAACCTCTTATTAGCTTCTATTGTAGATTCTGTTAAATCAACACAATGAACCTGTTTTTCAAATGAATCTGATGGTTCATTAAATCCTATGTGTCCATTATGACCTATTCAAGAAGTTGTAAATCAATACCACCAAGAGACTTAATCAGTTCAGAATATCTGTTACATTCTTTTTTCCGAATCCTGCTCCATTCCATTAGGAATATGAGTATTATCAACTGATATATTCACATTATCAAATAAATTCTTATGCATAAAATAATAATAACTCTGATCATTGTCCTGACTGAGTCCCTTATACTCATCAAGATTAATAGTCTTAACTGCTGAAAAATCCAAGTCACCTTTTTTATACCATTCTACTAACTGCTTATATAACCCAACTGGCGTTGAACCAGTCGCAAGTCCAAGTACACATTCCGGCTTCATAATAATCTGTGCTGATATAATATTAGCTGCCTTTCTGCTCATATCAGCATAATCTTTTTGCTTTATATATTTTCATCACTTATCACTCCATTTCACATATTCTGCTACGAACACCAAGTACCATTGATGGCGATACACTAAGCTCATCTATACCCATCTTAATAAATCTCTCTGTAAGAGTAGTATCTGCTCCAAGTTCTCCACAGATTCCTACCCATTTACCATGCTTATGTGCACCCTGTACGGTCATCTCAATCATCCTGAGAACTGCCTCGTGATGCGGATTATAAAATCTGTCCAATCTGTTATTCTGCCTGTCAATTGCAAGTGTATACTGTGTAAGGTCATTAGTACCTATACTAAAGAAATCTACAAGCTCTGCAAGTTCCTCACTTAGCATAACTGCCGCCGGTGTCTCTATCATAATTCCCTGCTCTGGAATCTCATATGGAATATTCTCATTCTCCAGTTCCTCTGCCACCTCAGCAACAATCTTCTTAATACTTACAACTTCTTCTACGGAAATAATCATTGGATACATTATAGATAAATTACCATATTTAGCAGCTCTTAATAATGCTCTCAACTGTGTTTTGAATATATCCGGCTGTTCCAGACATATTCTTATGGCACGATAACCCAGCGCAGGATTATCCTCCTTGCCAAGACCAAGATAATCTGCTTTTTTATCTGCTCCAATATCAAGTGTACGAATAACTACTTTTTTATCAGCCATCATCTGTAATACCTGACGATATGCATTAAACTGTTCTGTTTCGTCCGGAAGTTCATCTCTTCAAGATACAGAAACTCACTTCTGAATAATCCTATTCCTTCAGCATCATTTTCTAATACATAAGCAACATCAGATACATTTCCAATGTTCGCATAAAGGTTAATCTTTCTGCCACTCTTTGTGACTGACTCTCTTCCTTTATAATTAGCAAGCAGCTTTTTCTGTTCCTGTTCCTTCTGCTGGGCTTCCTTAGCCTGTGCTATCTGATTCTCATCCGGATTCAGGTAGAAAATTCCATCCTGACCGTCTACAATTGCATTAACTCCATTGGGTAAGGATTCTAACTCAATTGGTACACCAATTAATGCTGGAATATTCATCATTCTTGCAAGAATTGCTGTATGGGAATTAGCCGAACCATGTACCAGCACAAATGCTAAAATCTTATTCTTATCCATCTGTACAGTTTCACTCGGTGTCAAATCATCTGCCACAATAATTGATGGCTCTGTGTTTTCCCAGTCAGGCTGCTCTTCACCGCTCAAATTACTCACCAGACGATTAGATATATCCTTTACATCCGCTGAACGTGCTCTCATATAATCATCATCCATATTAGCAAACATGTCAGCAAAATTATCTCCTGTTATTGACACCGCATATTCTGCATTAACATTCTCATTGCATATCATATTATGAATAGCATCCTGATAATCTTCATCTTCAAGCATTATCTGATGCACTTCAAATATCTCTGCATTGACTTTACCAACCTCCTTTAATGCTTTATCATACAGCCTGACAAGCTGTTGAAGCGTCTTTTCTTTAGCTTTATCCAGACGCCTTAATTCTTCATCAACATTCTCAACATGTACACGCTTAATCAGACTTTTCACTTTTCTTTAGAACATTAACTGGTCCGATGGCAGTACCTTTATATACCGATTTTCCAATATATTTCTCTATATTCTACCCTCTCAGATTCTAATAATAAACATTCCCCAGATATACAAATATTTATTATATTAACTAAAATGTATTGATTTCCATGTATTAAATTGTCGTTCGCTTTATTATGTTTATATATTAACAATTTCTTAACAAATTGTCCAGCATTATTTGTCACATTTTAATAAATTGTGTATTTTTATTAATACATTGCAGATTAAAAGGCAATAAAAAAAGACTAACCAGCCAGTGTAATTTATAATACAACGCTGATTAGTCCATATTAGTATTTCTATCTGTCCGCATTTTTTACCTTATGATTAACAACCATCGCAACTACACCAAGTAACACGATGAAAAAGAGATATAAACTGCGATGTAGAGAATATTCCGACCTCACCTCTGTAATCGTTTCTTAAGAACTCAATTGCAAATCTTCCAAGTCCGTAGGTTATGCAATATAAGAATCCAATATTACCTCTTTGCCATATGCTTTCCGGTAGTTTCCTTACCGTCAGCCTTGCGCTTCATAACAGCAGTATAAGAAAACTTAGCTGCTATTATCATAAGAAACGCCATATTAAGGAAATCTGCACCTGATGATATAAGCTGTGTAGGAATAAGCTTAACTCCTGATGGAGCAAGTGAATCAGCCGGGAAAACAACTCCCCATCTGCATCTGTCTGTCTTCCGTAACAGCACCCTGCAAGGAAACAGCCAATTCGTCCAAAGCCCTGTGCCAGCGCTATCTCTGGCATTACCAGATCAAAATACTCAAGGAATGATAACTTCTTAATCTTTACATATATAATGTTGCACAGCACACCTGCAATAAGTCCGCCATATACAACGAATCCCGATGAGCCAAGCACGCCCATAGGATCTTTTATAAAATCCTTAAAGCTCACTATTATATACAACAGCTTTGCTCCAAGAAATCCCGAAACTCCAGCAATTATTGCGATATCAATAAGAGCCTCCTCTTTCATTCCCATCTTCTTAGCCCTGTACTCGCCAACAAGCAGTGCCAGCACAAAACCTATGCCAATCATCAGTCCATAACCATGAATTACGAATTTTCCTATATGAAATAAATCTGTCTTCATAAAATCAATCTTCCTTTCTGTCACCTGCGAACCAATCCTACATCAGTCCCAGCTTTTCCTTTGCCATCGCAAGTCTTCTGTCAAATTCTGCATAAAATGCTTTATCATCAGCACATCCGGCATATGTCGTCATGTAGAACACTCTTAGGTTAAATGTATTAAGAATCTTCACATTATCCTCTGAAAGTCCCGGTAGTGCCGCCTGAAGCTGCTTCACATACTCATGCCATCTGACAATATAAGAATCATACTCCGCAAGTCCCTCGATGCCAAGCCATTTTTTCAGTTTAATCTTCGATAGATTATCCTTATTACACTCGCCCTTCTGCACAATATATTTAAAATGTGTCTCATCCTCCCAGTATCTTCCAAGTGGGAACATTCTGCATATTCCCAGTCTTATCGTATGTATATTTACAGATTATCTTCACGAAGAAATGCACATCTTCCGTCTGATTTCTGCATTTTTTAAGTTAGGCATAATAAGACCATCCACAACATTTAACTCAAGCTCATTCATCGTAAGCTGTTCAAATGTTTTGCCCAACCCGGTTGTGAGCTTGTAACAGTCATATGGGTCAAGCACAATTGTACTTCCCATATTCTGACAGCATACAGTCTGACAGCCCTTACACGAGTTAGTATCAACACGCACAAGGTCATTCTCGGTATACAGTCTGCCATCCGATATATCTTCTAATGAAACATTTCTTAACATTATTCAATCCTTTCAAACGTGTACAAAAGATTATGAATCTTCACGCACATATTTACTTCACATGTAACTATAGTAAAAAAATATGTATCAAATCAAGAACATTTTACTCCCATTTTTCGCCATAATGTGCTAAAAATACATTCTTGTATATTTATTTTAGGAAATCTGCTATTGAGAAAGGATTAAGAAAAATGAAAGATAAGATTGTTACATTTGGTGAAATTATGCTTCGTCTCTCTCCTGAGAACAACGCAAGATTTACTCAGTGCAATGCATTTGAGGCTGTTTATGGAGGCGGAGAAGCCAATACTGCTGTGTCCCTTGCTAACTTTGATGTTGATGCTAATTATGTAACAAAGCTTCCAAAACATATAATCGGACAGGCGCAATCAACTCACTCCGTCAGTACGGCGTAGGCGTAGACCATATCGTGCGTGGCGGCGACCAGATTGGTATCTACTTCCTTGAGAAGAAGACAAGCCAGCGTCAACTAACGTTATCTATAACAGAGCAGGCTCTGCATTTGCTCTCGCTACTGCTGATGACTTTGACTGGGACGAGATATTTGACGGTGCAACATGGTTCCATTTTTCAGGAATCACACCTGCAATCTCTGATGAGATGACTAACATCTGTATCACAGCCTGCCAGAAGGCCAAGGAAAAAGGCATGACTGTAGCTGTGACTTAAATTACAGAAAGCAAGCTCTGGTCAAGTGAAAAGGCGTGCGAGGCAATGACTCGTATCTGCCAGTATGTTGATGTGTGTATCGCTAACGAAGATGACGCTATCGGTATCTTCTCTATGAATCCTGCTGACGCTAATGGCGAGGAAAAAATGCTTATATTGCCAAGGAACTTATGAAGAAATTCCCATTCAAGATGGTTGCATCTGTATGGAGAACAGAAACTTCTATCACAACATTTAAGCTCCAGTCTATGATTTACACAGAAGGCAAGGCTTACTACAGCAAGGAATTCTTCATGCACATTCTTGATTACATCGGTGCCGGAGACGCTTACTGTGCTGGTCTTATCTACAGCCTTATCAACAACTTTGACCCTCAGAAGGCAGTTGAATTCTCTAACGCTGCAAAAGCTGCTTAAAGCACACTGTAAGCGGAGATTACAACGTAGTTACAGTTGACGAAGTTATGAATCTCGCTTTCTCTGACGCTGGTAACGAAGTTCAGAGATAATTTTATTATTCATATAAAAAACTTAAAAGGCAGTTAATCCCTTATATAAGAATTAACTGCCTTAGTTTTTAAGTCCATTTCATAATCACTCTTTTTTTCCCCGGCAACAATCCTGCCCTCATAAATCTCAATTATCTCATCTGACAGCATTTCAAGTTCTTCCTTGTCATGGCAGGCAATTATAATAAGTGCTCCTCTCTTTTTCTGCTCCTCAAGTATCTTGTGAACCTGTTTTGCACCCGCTTCATCGAGCGCATTTATAGGCTCATCAAGAATTATGATATCAGGTTTTTCCATAAATGCCGCTGCTATTCCAAGCTTCTGCTTCATTCCAAGTGAATATTTTTATAGGTTCTCTTATCGTCAGGATCCAGTCCCACCTGCTCCATTGCATGTCTTATATCTTCAATTTCAATCTTATTCTTAATACATGCCAGCATCTCAAGGTTCTTCAATCCCGTATATTCCGCCACAAACGAAGGATTCTCTATAAGAATTCCTATGCTTGGTGGAAATGTAAAATCTTTTCCCAGTATTTTCCCATCAATCTCAATTTCACCCTTCACTTTTATAAGCCCGCTTATAGCACGCATAAGCATGGTTTTCCAGAACCGTTCTTTCCCTTAAAACCATATACCATGCCACTTTCAAGTTCAAGATTAACATTATCAAGAACTCTTGCTCCTTTTATATCTTTACACACATTTCTTAATACAACCCTCATACACTATATCTCCTTTGCATTTAATATATCCATCCTGCTGACATATATATATCCTGCTATTATGGATATAAGTATTATTACAACATCAGCAATCATCATATGAATACTGTCTGTTCCTCCAACAGTATATATATTATTTCTCATACACATAAGACTATTGAATACCAGTAATACATTTCCTGAAAATATCGTTATTATCATTCCTGTTGATATAAGTAAAAGTGCTATTACAGACGAACATATCATTGATAAAAACATCTGCACCAGTGCTATGGCAAATAATGAAAGCAACGGAAGAACCACACTCATAAGCACTATTTCACCTCTTTGCCACATTTGTTACATTCTCTGGATATCCATATATACGAAGCACTTCCATATGCACATCCAGTCCCGGTTCATATCCATGAATTACACTTATAATTACAATTAATATATCCGTCAACGCTGTCATATATAAAGCACTTGCAAAACACCACATAACTTTACCTGCAAACCATTTGCCAATGCTTCCACATCTGATTATTATCTGCATACCCACACTGCCAAAATCCCTGACACAATAGTTTCCTACAATAAATGCAATGCCAAGAACCATAAACAGATACTGTTCTGATATATAAAATTCTGCCATATTGTCTGGTTTAATTATTCTGCTGCCCCTGTAAAACACCTGAAACAAATCCCCCACTGATACCTGACCTGTATATCCATGTGAACCGGTTTTTCTTTCCAGACTCATATCAGCAATAATTACCAGTGCAGCTATTACAACAGTCGATATTATGTATAAATATTTTCTTTTAAATATCCCACGCGCTATATCATTTTTAAAATATTCCAAAACATCATCGGTTTCTCCTTAAACTGTCACATTTTCCCATCAATAATATAACCATAAGCAGTACAGCCACTATCACAGCCATATACACAAGACTGCTGTATCTCCATCCATTCTGGTATACCCTGTATGTTATAAATGTTTTCAGCACTCTGGCATTTCCCTGCGCAACCAGCATATACAGATTAAGTACTATGCATAGAAAATATCCGGCAATCCAGCTATGTATATATCTGTGTATTATCATCAGCATTTCCATGTTTATAATCATCATTAAAATTAATGTTATGAAAATTCCTGAAAACACTGTGATAAACTTTGTGTCTGTAAGATATGCTCCATAAACTCTCTTTGCCATCGCATTTTTGACTGCCAGTTATCAATAATTCCATGTGTCGATACAACACCGCCTATAAACACCCAGACAGCCATAATAACTACATATAATACAATCCTGCCAATTCCCCACCAATTACAGAAATGTAAAAATTTCTTATATTAACATACCGCACCATTCTGTTATCATCATACATTCTTCTCTAAAATACGATATTAAAAGAACCATAATAACAGGAATTGCTATATAAGGAACAACCCTGTAATTATATGTAATAATAAAATCTTTCACGCATGTGACGCCCTTTGCCTTTCTTCTTTGCAAATGCAAATTCACACACAAATAATGAAACTAAAATAATAACAGCATACAATGATATCTTTTTCCACTCCGGTGGTCTTTTCCAGATTCTCCACTTCATAAAATCCCCTTTATTAATTATTCAATAGAAAATACCATTCTTCTCTCTAATGGATACTGTGACATAACTATGTAAACATCAGACTCTGCATATCTCTGTCTGCTATTAACCATCCATGCATCCTTATACTTTATGTTGGTTACAAATTGTACTCTCTGTGTTTCACCTGATGCCACTGTCTTAATATCAGTATTCATCCTTTCCAGAGAGTTGCTGTCACCATTAAATTCTGTACAATAGATAAATAATGATGCCAGACGGTTTATGCTTACAGCCTCCTGTCCGTTATTTTTATATCAACAGTAAATACAAGATAATCTGAATCGTCTTTTCCTTCTGAAAATATTCCAAGCTGTTCTTTTGTGTAATCTTTTAAAATACCTGCCCTGTCATACATTTTGCATGATACCGGTGAGATACTCACATCTGCTGTAATAATATCCGCTATGTCAGGTGTATAATTAATCCATTCCCCATACCCGCATTTTTCAATCTTTTGGATGGAAAAATCGTATTAATTCTGATTGTAAGCACAAGCCATACTGCCAGAACGACTACTGCACATACTATCAATGCTATTTTTCTGCTTTCTTTGCTTTCCCGATAATCTGTCGTTATAAAACATCCATTTTCACGCCCCTTACCATAAAATGCACATATCCGCATAAAACAAGCACAACAAACAATATGCATAAAGAAACTAATGTTGTTGGCGAACTCTGTGGAACATAAAACACCTTCTGTATTGCAAGCCCCCTTATAACCGGATTACCCGAATATGCAACCAGCCTTCCCGATACTATACATATAAGAAAAGGCAGCGATAATACAACAAATCTGTTATTAGCATATAATGACAGTGATAATGCCAGTCCCGCTATAAGTCCTGCAAATACAAATATCAGTGCCATATATACAATGCAATATGCAATCACATTTTTAACAGCAAGATTCATAAACAATGCCTTATAATTCGGCAGCTGATACCAGTCATAATTAATTACCGGAAACATTGTCATTGTAAGCATAAGATTAAGTAACAACGGAAATACTGCTGAAACCCCGGCAGTCATAAACACCGCTACAGATTTGGCTGCCAGATATTCTCTTTTTCACCTCTTACAGCTATATTCTTAAGTATTCCGGACTTCCTGTCTGTGTAAAATGATGCTGCATACGGAATAGTTATTAATAAAATACCACCATCTGGTATATATTAATCTCTGGATTAATCATTCCACCCATCCAGCTTTCCGTAACATTTCCAACAACAGAAGACGCAATATCCGGATGATATCCGTCAAATATATGACTGACTGATGGTATAACTTCTAATACAAAATGTGCCAGTCCCAGCAACCCTCCTAATAACATTGCAGTTTTAAGTTCTTTCCCATGAAAAGCTCTGTAAAGTTCTATTCTTATCATTCGCCCCATATACATCACCTTCTTACTCAATATTAAACTTTATAAAGTTTTCCCCGTTAGCGACCTGCTGAACCCCTAAAAGGCTTAACCTCAGATAAATATTGTCATAATTTATATTCTCAGTGTCTGTCGCAACATTTCTGCCATTCTCATTTCTATAATATTTTTTACTATCTTGTCCGGCTCAACCATACATAAAACTATATTGCGGTGTTCCCCAGCCTTAAGTGTCATATTTCCATAATCTGCACCTGTTGATTCTGCATAATCATAAAATATTGATTCACATATACTCAATCTGGTAATCTCCCCATTCTCCCTGTCCAGACTATATGGCTTTTATTCCAGCAATATTAATTGCGACTTCTGAATCTGAGTTATTAACAAGTTCTGCCGATATCATAAAAATCTTAGTACCAACTCCATCATATCTGCTGTCAAATGTCCCGTCTGCTTCATTGTATGTGTTAGTAAATCCTGCTTCTCTTGAATTAATCTTTTTTATCCATTCTATAAAATTACTGTCTGTACCACCAATTTCTTTATACGCATCCATATTATCAGCCAGTATAGCCTTATTAACCTTTTATACTAATATTATAGTTTAAGTGTGGACTTGTAAGAATTGTTCCTCTTTAGAATAATCATCTATAATTACTGCATCTGATGGCAACTTCATAACATCCTCTTCCATAATATATTCACGATTCGTCTCAATTCCACCAGTCTGCTCAGTTTCAGTCTCCGTCTGCTGTATATCCGTATAATCTTTATAAGAAACTCCACAACCTGATATACATGTCATACTTATCAATGCTACAAATATGCCAACAAACCATTTCTTTCTCATAAAACCCCTCCCTTTTTTTAATCGCACTTGCTTTTCTATATTTATATACGAAATCATGCGGAAAAAAGTTTGACAGTTTTATCAGTTATAACTGATAAAATATTTTTAATTTTGCATTCTATAAGTTATAACTGATAAAATCAAAAAAGGATTGGAGACTTCTCACAATCTCAATCCTTCTAAATCATCATATATTCATTTCCTAAAGCTTATCCCCATACTTCTTCAGCAATTTCCTTGACAAGCTTTAACTTAGCCCACTGCTCTTCCTCTGTAAGTTTATTTCCGATTTCACATGATGCAAAACCACACTGTGGGCTCAGATACAGTCTGTCAAGAGGAACATATTTTGCCGCCTCATGAATTCTGTTAATAACAAGTTCCTTATTCTCAAGCGCTGGTGTCTTAGGTTGTAACAAGTCCAAGAACAACCTTCTTGTCCCCGGATACCTTTGCTAATGGTGCAAATCCGCCTGAACGCTCATCATCAAATTCAAGATAATAGGCATTGACATTTTTCTTCACCAAACAACAGATCAGCCACACCGTCATATGCACCTGAACTGAAAAATGTTGAGTGATAATTTCCACGGCACACATGTGTGTTGATAAGCAGGTCTTCTGGTGCAAAGCAGCTACAACCTCGTTGTTTAACTTAAGCATAAGCTTCTTGTACTCTTCAAGAGCCTCTCCGCTTCTTCCTGTAAGTGCAACAGCAAGCGTTGGATTAACCATTCCTCCCCATACGCAGTCGTCAAACTGAAGATTTCTGCATCCTGCCGCATATATTTCAACAACAAATTCATTGTAAGCCTTGATTACATCTTCTGCAAATGCTTCCTCTGTTCCATAGATTGCAAGTGTATCTGCTAAAAGCTCTGCACCTGTAAAGTATGCATAGAACTGTCCCGGTGAAGGAATTGTCTGCTTGGCAACAGTGTTCTCGTCCTCTAATGCCTTAATGAATTTAAAATGTTCAACAAATGGATGGTTCTTTACTGATATTTTTCCAACCATATATGTATCATCAATCATTTTTTGCTTCTGCGTCAAATGTTGTATTGCCGTCAACTGTCTTTCTATGCTCAACTCCGTTGAAACCCCACATAAAATCAAGATGCCATGTAGATCTTCTGAACTCTCCATCAGTAATAACATGATATCCAAGTTCCTTAACCTTTGCTACAAGCTCTCTTATGCAGTCATCTTCAACTGCTGTAAGCTCTTCCTGCTTAATCTTTCCACTTTCATAGTCGGCTCTTGCCTTCTTTAATCTTTCCGGTCTTAAAAGCTTCCCACATAATCATATCTGAAAGGTGTATTTAATGTACTCATGTATATCCTCCTGTTATAAATCAATTGTGAGGATAATTGTATCAGATGTGATTTGATATTTATAATACATTTTAATTGTGGTTAGTCATAGTTTTAAACTATGGATAGTTTTGCTTTATGACCTTATTTACAGGTGTGTTCACATACTGAAAGAAGCCGTTATGGGTCCATCCTTCTGATAAAACCATAAAATAAGGCAGCCCCCCACATAGCTGAGTCTGCCTTACTTTCTTTATTTAATATTGATGCCACTGGCATATTGCTTTTGCAGAAACTGTTTCTTTCCACATGGTCTTCCCAAATAATATCCCTGCAGATAATCAACCTTCATTTCTTTCATTTTCAGAAGCCATTCTTTTTCCTCGATGCCTTCTGCGCATATCCTGACGTTAATACTATGTACCATGGTGATGATATTTTTATATAATTCATAATCCCTGTCACTGTTCATCGCCTTGGCAGTAAAATCCCTATCCATTTTCACGTAACTTGGATTCATATCACGGATACAATGAAGATTCGAATATCCTGTTCCAAAATCATCGATCACAAAGGGAATCCCGTTCTTGTCCAGAATTTTACGAAATTTACAGAACGAAGGTGTCATATCCATAAATCCGCTTTCTGTCATTTCAACACATAAGCATTCCGGCTGTAATGAATATTTTTGAATTGCATCCAGAATATCCCGCTCCACATTGCCTTGCAGGATCTGAACATAGGATACATTTACATTCATCCGAAAATCAGGAATATATTTCTGCATTTCACAGCACATTGCTGCAGCTTCGTTCAAAATATATCTTCCAGCGGGAATGATCAATCCGGTCTCTTCCAATAATGGGATAAACTCCACCGGTGAAACAAACTCCCGCCCTTCTTCCGTTATCATGGAAAAACGCATCAGTGCCTCTGCTCCAATAATCTGTTCGGACTGACAGTCCACGATCGGCTGGTAGTATACTTCAAAGCCATCACAATGGTTCACAATAGCATTACGAAGTGTTGCTATGATTCTTCCTTGTTGTAAAAAGACCTCATAGTCATCCTGGTCAAAAAATATAGAATCCATTTTACCCATGCTTTTTGCCTGTTTCAAAGGCAAATTCAAACTTTTTTTGCGGCATTCTTCGGTTCCCTCACAAAATGTTGTTTGCATCTATAACACCAATAGAAATAGAAAATATAGCTTCATAATTTTCGGCTACTATGAAATTATGAAGTTTATCTGTAATCTTTTCTTTCAGTGCCACAGCTTCTTCTGCGGAGGAAGCTTCCAGATCCACGATCACATACTGATCCGCTACCAGATGATAAATTCTCTGCTTGTCTGAAAGGCATTCCTTCATACAGCCGGCTACACTTTTCAGAATATAATTACCATAATCAGCTCCCCTGGAGCTATTGATCGCTCCAAAATCATCAATTCCTACATGCATAAAAAAGCCCTTTGGAAATGGGTTCTCTTTTGCGAACACAAGTAAGTAAGGAATTCCGGACCACCAAGCAGTCCGGTGACATTATCAGCCCTTCTCTTGTTGCCGGTCTCATTCAGACACCCGATCAGATATTCCGCATTTCCCTGCTGATCATCGATAACGATACCACGGCAGTTGATCCAGACCGGCATACCTTCTTTATCAAGCCATCTATAATGAAGATTATGTACCTTTTCTCTTCCTTCACATATATCCGCAAGATGCTTTGCAAGCATCTCACGGTCTCCTTCATATACTACCTTCATAACTTCATTTGACATATCTGTCAGGATATTACTCGGTATATTAAATCGTTCCACAGCTGACTGTGAAATCTCAAAGATATTATTCTGCAGATCAAATATATACAGATAATCGTCCATACATTTTGTAATGATCTCAAATAAAATATCAGCTGTCTGCTCTCCAAATAATTTAAATATATCATTAATCACAACAATAACCTTCCTTATGACTACTTCACTCTATTCCTGTCATTTTCTAGAATAACTTAAAGATATTCACGCGGTCATGCATCTTGGCTGCTCCTCTGCCAGATTAATACTGATCGCAGTATTCTCTTCTGAGGATGCTGCATTGCCCTGTACCACACCGGACAGCTGTTCAATTCCCTGACCGATCTGTTCCAAGGACTCAGCCTGGGAGTTTGCTTTCTCCATGGTGTTCTGTGCAATCTCTGCAAATGACTCCATATCTGCAATGATCTGATTGAATGCGTCTTCTGTTGTTCTTGTGACCGTATTGCCCCTTTCGATTTCCACTAAGGTCTTATCGATCAGATCTCTTGTATTTACAGCAGATTTTGCACTGTCTGCTGCCAACTTGCCGATCTGATCTGCCACTACTGCAAAGCCTTTTCCTGCTTCTCCTGCTCTGGCAGCTTCAATGGAAGCATTCAGGGATAACAGGTTGGTCTGGGATGCAATATCCTCGATATCTGTGATAATATTACCGATCTCCTTGGAGATTTCTGTAATGTGCTCCATTTCCATCAGCAGATCGTTCATTTTTTCTTTTTCTACGTTCGCTTTATTTGCAGAGGCTTTTACACGTGCAGATGCGCTCTGTGTTTCCTTTCGCTGTATCTGCCGCCAGATCCACGACTGTATCAATGGTGGCATTCAATTCCTCGATTACTCCTGCCTGCTCTGTTGCACCGTCCGCCAGGGATTTTGATGCATTTTCCACCTCGGATGCATTCGATGATACCTGTTCTGCCAGATTGCTGATCTCGGTCAGGGTACTGTTAAACCGTTTCAGAATATACAGCAGTGATACCTTCAATTCCGAGAAATCGCCTAGGAAATCTGTAATATCATCACCATTTCTGGTCAGGTCACCCTGCGCTATTGCCTTTACCTCCATAGAGATCTCGCTGACATAATCTGCCAGAATACCCATGGCTTCTTTCAGATTCTTAATGGTATCGCCAAGCTCATCATCAGACTCATAGGTAAGCATTTCTACATTAGATAGTTCGCCCTTACGCAGGCTGGCAACTGCTGCATCTATCTGTTCTACCGGCTCAGTAATGGAATTGGTAATGATCCTTCCGATCAGTGTCGTCACTACAGCAATCGCAAGACCCGTCGCCACAATCACGACAAATATGATGATGGTGCATACATTTACCATGGTCTTTGCCTGATCTAATTCTACCTGGAACTCGTCACGTAATATAGTTAATTTTTCAGTAAAAGCTTTATATTCTTCATACACCTCTCCGGTCATCAGCTTTTGCTGCTTCCTGCTGTTTATTCTCACGGCTCAACTTCAGGATTTCATCTGAAGCAGCCCTGTATTTTTTTCCCATGCAAAGGTTTGCTACTTCGTAATCGTTCTGTCCTTTTTTAGCATCACTGTCTGCAGACATGATTGCATCCAGATTCGCATCTGTATCTTGGATCTGACTCTCCAGCTTCCGAATTTCCTCTTCACAGGCAGTCATATCCGATGCATCTGATTCTACCAGGTGCTGATACTGCTTGATTCTGTATTTCGCAGTCATTGTCTCTAAATCCTGCAGATATTCCAATGACGGAGACCAGACCTCCGTGATCTTCTCTATATTTGAACGGATCACTAATGTCGAGATCAGTGCCACCAACACTAAAAAATAATGTCATAACAAGTACTGTCATTCGATATACTTTTTAATTTTCCTGCAACCTTTAAGTTAGCTATACGCTTTTTAATCTTTTCCATGATAGTTTTCCCTTTCTTTGTAAATTATTGATCTTTTTATCACATTTGTTTATCCATAAACTGCTATAAGATATCATACTTTATTGGAAAAGTCTATAAAAAAAGTATTAAATTATTTTCTGCTAAATATTAATGGTTCTATCGCTAGAAACTGGTGAAAATACTTCTTTCTGACCATCCAATCCCAAATCTTTTGCCATTTGTTCCATATCCTTATATATCTTGTCTTTGTACTTATCATAAAGGAACTCAAATCCATCTTTGCGAAGAATTGATGGCGAATTATCCATGTGAATGCAGTCTTTCATAACACAGTCATATGCAAGATTTCTGCACATAAATAGACTGTATGTCTAGACAGCTTAAGCTGTTGTTCTGTTAACTGCAAACTGCACTTCTATTATTGTTCCTCCTGATGGGTTAGGCCTGATTGCAATACTGCCATCGTGTACCCGCACAATTTCATTAACAAGCGCAAGTCCAAGACCAACACCACCAAGCTCACGGCTTCTTGATTTATCTACGCGAAAGAAAGGTTCAAACGAAAGCCAGGGTGCAAAATACCGCAACCTTTCGATTGACTCTTCCTCAAATGCAGATAAATATGCCTCTGATATTATGGCATTTCCCACAACTATACTAGTTGATAGAAATGGTAATATTGTAGGTGACCCAATGCTTGGAGGAATTGACAATAAGGATAACTATGATACACTTATGAAGCAGATTAAATCTGTAATTGCAGCAGATAGCAATAGCAAATAAAACATCATATAATCGTGTAGGGTTTTCCTACATTCTTATATGAAAAAAACCGACAATTTTATATTGACATTTGCACCATAAACAGGTATGCGGATAAGCCAATATAAGATATAATGACATAACAGGTGTAACGAATTGAAAAATAAAAAACAACTTTAATATTTATTATGTGGACAATTATGTACGATGGTGATAATCACTTTTCGCACGATGGCAAACAAGGCAGATGTGGCAGTGGTGAGGGATATAGCTGGGATGATAATGATTACAGACCTGACGGATGTCTGGAACTTCCAAGCACACTCAGCATTGCCTGTCGGTCAGTTGCAAAAAGAAGAGGCTGAAAAGCCTGCTCTTATATATACATATATCTGTCTCCTATTTTTAACTCCAGCTCATACGGATATCATACATCAGCCTTGTAAGTGCAATACTGTCTTTAGCTGTATATACATCACTGCTGCAATATCCAAGTTTTACGCATCTGCTTACTTCTCTGATTTCATATTCAAAGCCATTTATATCAACCGGACACTCGATTGTTTCCGGTTCTTTTCCTTCCACCTCAAGTATCATGGTCTCGGCGTGTTGGAAATCCGGTAAAAATATACTTCCCTTTGTTCCTCAATTCTGGCATTACGTTTTAATGCCTGCCCTATTGTCTGGACTGATTCTGCAGTATATCCATCGTTATATGTCAGTTTGAGACAGCTGTAATCATCTGTTCCATACTCATTAATATGTACTTTTTGAGTTTCTACATTCTGCGGCTCATCCCCTGTAACAATACGCAGAAATCCCAGATTGTAAATTCCTATATCCAACAAAGCACCTCCACCAAGTTCAGGGTTAAATTTGCGCTCTTTTCTGGCACCTGTTGCAACAAACCCATACTGGCATGAAATATGTTTTATTTCTCCAATTACTCCTTGCTGTAAGATCCTGCGTAAACGATCATACAATGGAAGGAACCATCTCCAAAGTCCCTCCATGATAAAAAGATGCCTATCCCTTGCCAGCCTGTACAGTTCCTGTGCCTGTTTATCATTTATCGTAAACGGCTTTTCACATAATACATGCTTACCATGTTCGAGACACAATCTGCAATTCTCATAATGCAAAGTATTTGGTGTAGCTACATAAACAGCATCCACATCCTGATCTTTAACCAGTGCTTCATACGAATCATAATATCTTGGGATATCATGCTCCTTAGCAAAGGCTTTTGCACTTTCAATGTTACGTGAACCAACTGCTACTAACTGTTCATTTTCTTTACTCATCTCATTTATAGTTGATGCAAATTTTTTTTGCAATATTACCTGTAGCCAAAATTCCCCACTTCATCTTATCTCTCCCATCGATAAATTTATATGTAATATATACCCATTTAACAATTATTAAAAGAAACAAGTCTATTATACCTTATATCACCAGCTTCGCATATCAATTTTCTATCATATTTTATAATACAAAAAGGTCAGACCCGCCAATACTAATGGTTACTGACGAATCTGACCTTTTACAATTACAAAAAATTATATATATTATCCTTCAATCTCTTTAATAAGATTAACCATCTCAATAGCACCTTCAGCGCACTCAAATCCCTTATTGCCTGCCTTTGTTCCGGCGCGCTCAATTGCCTGCTCGATTGTATCTGTAGTAAGCACTCCAAACATAACAGGAATATCACTTGTCAAAGAAACATTTGCAATGCCCTTGGAAACCTCGCTGCACACATAATCGTAATGGCTTGTAGCACCTCTTATAACCGCACCAAGACATATAACTGCGTCATACTTGCCGCTTTTTGCCATCTTTGAAGCTATCAATGGTATCTCAAATGCGCCCGGCACCCATGCAAGGTCAATATTTTCTTCTGAAACATCATGTCTTACAAGCCCGTCTTTAGCTCCCGCAACAAGCTTAGACACAATAAATTCATTAAACCTTGCCGCTACAATACCTACCTTAATTCCACTGTCAACTAACTTACCTTCTAAAACTCTCATTATCAATTCCTCCTTATAAATAATCCATATTTTTTACACTACATTTAAAATGTGTCCCATCTTTGTCTGCTTTGTCTTAAGATAGAACCTGTCAAAGCTGGTCGCATCTATCTCAATAGGCACTCTCTCACTGATTTCGATTCCAAAATCTGCAAGCTGGTATACCTTATCGGGATTGTTAGTAAGAAGCCTTAAGCTCTTAGCGCCTAAGTCTTTCAATATCTGTGCTCCTATGTAGTACTCGCGTGCGTCTCCCGGCAGACCAAGTGCCAGATTAGCCTCAAGTGTATCCATTCCCTGATCCTGAAGTGCATATGCCTTAAGCTTGTTGACAAGCCCGATTCCTCTGCCCTCCTGTCTCATATAAAGAAGTACTCCCCCTGCCTTCATTGTTAATCTGTGTCATCGCTGACGCTAGCTGCTGACCGCAGTCACATTTCATTGAGCCAAATGCGTCTCCAGTCAGGCACTCTGAATGTACCCTGCACAAAAAGATTGCCGCCATCACCAATGTCTCCCTTTACCAATGCAACATGATGCTCGCCATTTAACTTATTGACATAACAGTGTGCCATGAATTCCCCATACTTTGTCGGCATTCTTGTAACTGCCACGCACTCAACCAGGTTGTCATGTCTCTTTCTGTATTCCTGAATTGCCTTAATTGTTATGAATTTGAGATTGAATTTTTCGGACATTTCTATGAGGTCTTCTTTTCTCATCATTGTTCCGTCCGCTTTCATTATTTCACAGCACAGACCACATTCTTTAAGTCCTGCTATTCTCATAAGGTCTACTGTTGCCTCTGTATGTCCGTTTCTTTCAAGAACTCCATTAGGTTTTGAACGAAGTGGAAACATATGTCCCGGTCTTCTGAAATCCTCAGGCTTTGCCTCATCTGACACACATGCTCTTGCAGTAAAGCCTCTCTCCTCTGCCGATATTCCTGTTGTCGTCTTAACATGGTCTATTGACACTGTAAATGCAGTTTCATGGTTATCAGTATTGTCAGCAACCATCTGTGTAAGTCCCAGCTTTCTGCATAAATCTCCACTCATAGGCATGCATATAAGTCCTTTTCCATATGTCGCCATGAAATTCACATTTTCAGTAGTTGCAAATTCAGCGGCACATATCAGGTCCCCCTCATTCTCTCTGCTTTCATCATCTGAGACAAGTATCAGCTTTCCGTCCTGTAAATCCTTAACTGCCTCTTCTACTGTGTTATACTCAAACATTTTCTTTTACCTTCCTTTCCCTTTGATATTTTAAAATCCATTCTTTAGCAGGAACTCTTTCGTTATCCCCTTTTCGGCTTTTTCCTTTTCAAATGTGATGAATTTCTCTATGTACTTACCAACAATATCATTTTCAAGATTAACTACATCGACTTTCCTAAGTGACAGCGTTGTCGCACCCGCCGTGTGCGGTATTATTGATACTGAAAACTCTGGCTGTCCGTCTTGGCAACCGTAAGACTTATTCCATCTTTGGCAACCGAACCTTTTTCAACGATATATTTTAATATTCCGCTGTCTGTCTTAATCTGATACCATATCGCGTTATCATCCTTGGTTATCGCTGCAACTTTTCCTGTTCCATCAATATGTGCTGAAACTATATGTCCTCCGAACCTTCCATCTGCTGCCATTGCCCTTTCAAGATTAACAGCACTTCCACTCACCAGCTTGCCAAGTGATGAGCGGTTCAGCGTCTCATGCATTACATCAGCAGTAAATGTATTATCATATATCCCTGTCACTGTAAGACACACACCATTGACAGCAATGCTGTCTCCTATATGTGTTCCCTCAAGGACTTTTTTCTGCCTGTATTGTAAGGATTGCTGACGCCGTTCCTTTTTTTACATTATTTACATGTCCGATTTCTTCAATAATCCCCGTAAACATTACAACTCTCCTTCAATCAGAATATCGTCACCAAGAAGACGAACGGTCTTGTTTCTCAACTGATATGCATCAGCTACATTTGCAACCCCCTGACCTTCAACTGCTGTTTTACTGTCTGCCCCACCAAAAATCTTAGGTGCAATGTAAGTCTGAACCCGGTTCACAATTCCAGCCTGCAATGCCGAGAAGTTAAGTGTTCCGCCTCCCTCAAGAATTATACTGTCGATACCTTTTTCTCCAAGTATGTGCATAAGCTCTTTAAGGTCAACATGCTCATCATATTCCTTTGTAACAACCACTTCACAGCCTGCATTTTCATATAAAGATTTCCTGTCGCTGTCGGTACTACATGTAGCAATTATTGTTGATATCTGCCCTGCACTTTTTTACAATTCTGCTGTCCAGCGGAGTTCTCAATCTGCTGTCGCATACGATTCGCACAGGATTGTGTGGATTGCTTACAGCTGTACTTCTGCAGTCAAGCATTGGATTATCTGCAATCACAGTGCCAACGCCAACCATAATTGCCGCATATCTGTGACGGTCTGCATGCACATTTTCTCTTGCCTGCTCACCTGTAATCCACTTGGAAAGTCCCTTATATGTGGCAATTTTCCCATCAAGTGTCTGTGCCGTTTTCATCACAACATATGGCTCTTTGTTCCTTATGTAATGAAAGAATACATAATTCATAGCCAGACATTCTTCATTGCATACACAGCCTTCAACTTTAATCCCATGTTCTTCCAGATATTTAACACCTTTTCCACTTACCAGGGGATTAGGATCCATCGAACCTATCACAACCCTGCTTATACCTGCCTGTACAAGTGCTTCTGTGCAAGGCGGCTGTTTCCCATGATGGCAGCACGGCTCAAGTGCCACATATATGGTTGCTCCACTGGTATCCTCCATACATCTTGAAAGTGCGTCTCTTTCTGCATGAAGCTCACCATATTTCCTGTGCCAGCCTTCACCTATAATTCTTTCATCCTTTACAATTACAGCTCCAACCAGCGGATTAGGATTAACCCAGCCTGTTCCTCTCTTTGCCAGTTCAATCGCCCGCTTCATGTAGAATTCATCTTCTTTTGAAAAATTGTTATTTATTTCCTGCTTTGCATATCTGCACCTTCTTTCTGTTCCTTCCTGTCCAGCTTTTCTCTGTTCTGATTTTCCTTGTTTGCTGTATCTTAATTTCATTCTTAATGTGCTTGCTGTTTTCCTGATTTTACCGGCTCAAAGTCGTGATACCTATAAGTAGTCGCATTTTCAATGGTTTAGTAGGTCTTTTTTATCTTGTCTATAATATTAAACGCATTTTCATTCCTCAAAGACCTATAAATTTATTGTTTATGACATGTTTAGTAGGTAATTGCTTAAGTTTTCTTCAGTTTTTAGCTAAAATAAACCTACTAAAGCCACAAAAAACTTACATTTATAGGTTTTTACCAAATTTACCTGCTGCCATTCTGCTCTGAATTGCTATAATATGCCGCCAGATTGCTCAGAATTGAATTGCCGTAATATCTTTGCAGCCACAATTGCCAGTTCCAACATTTCAGACCAGACTCCGCCTCAATAATACAGACATCCTAGCACAACCAAAATCCAGCCCAGACATAAAAAAGGCTTCCAAAAGCAGTTTCATTTCACCACTTCAGAAGCCATACGCCAAAATATCGAATTTCTATAATCAAATTCTTACTCTGACAATCAAAAAACTCTGAGATAATAATTCATCTCAGAGCCAGTATCCACATTCAAGCCAGCCATTCATTCTACTATGATTACATTATGAATAACTAACTTTAATATCACTTCTTCCATCCAGACTTTACTGTCGGCTTCGGAATTACACCGAATCATGCTCTGGCTTACGCCTCGGCTCGTGGGCTTTACCACCGGTAGGGAATTGCACCCTGCCCTGAAGTTCCATATGTATTAAATTATTTATAGTATACACCTGATTTTTAAAAAATCAAGTACTTGACACATTTATTAATATAAGGAAATGAATAAAACCAAAACATGTAAAAACCGGAACCTCGCACCCACACAGTAAGCGAGATTCCGGTCTCCTTAAAAATATTAATTTTCTGGCTTTTTACCTTTAACCGTTAATCCTGCTGCCGCTCCTCCTATTACAAACATAAGAAGCCATACAAATACATGTTTATTATCTCCCGTATCAGGCGCCTGTTCTTTTACTGTCTCTGTATTATCGTCTTTACACGTATCGGTCAATGATGTTGTATCTGTAATCTTTGCAACCACAGTCTGTGATTTTTCAATCTCAACAAGCCCATCCTGCCTGATGTAATATCTGTCACAATCTTTACAATACCAGTATTCAATATTTCCTTCATCTGTCCTGGTAGCCGCCTTTGCCTCTACTGACTGCAAGCCTTCATGTATACTCATATTGTAAGTGCCATATTCTTCGCTGCAGATCGTACACACCGCTTTCTTCACACATGTTGCACTTCCGCCTGCGTGTTTACACTGATAATCACAAACCGTGCATACACCGTTTTTCCAACCATGTGCTTCACTTGTCGATACTTCCTTATCACAGCAATCATATGCCTGCTTATGAGTTTTTTCTGTCTGTACCCATACTAACTTTCCACTGTGATTTGCCATATCTTTATCTGTATACTCCTTGCCACATGTTTCGCAAACCGCACCTTTTGTACATGTTGCTTCTCCGCCGCTGTGTACGCATACATAACCACATGTTTCACAAGCACCGTCTTTCCAGTTATGATTTTCTTGTGCTATCGTCACTTTACCACAGCAATCATATTTCTTTTCATGTGTTGTTGCTGTCTGTGTCCACTTTTCTGTTCCTGTATGATTGTCTGCATTTATTTCTCCATATTCACTATGGCAGATATTGCAAACCGCTTTCTGCGTGCAGGTTGCTTTTCCGCCTTTATGAATACAATCATATCCGCATACCGTGCAGTGTCCATTCTCCCAGATATGATCTTCTATATTAGTTACCTCAGCACCACAACAGTCATATTTTTTCTGATGAGTTTTTTCTGTCTGTACCCAAACCTGATTTCCACTGTGGTTTGCCATATCTTTATCTGTATACTCCTTGCCGCATGTTTCGCAAACCGCACCTTTTGTACATGTTGCTTCTCCTCCGCTGTGTACACATACATAACCACATGTTTCACAAGCACCATCTTTCCACTTATGATTTTCTTGTTCTATCGTCACTTTACCGCAAAGAATCATATCTCTTTTCATGTGTTGTTGCTGTCTGTATCCATTTTTCCACACCCGAATGATTATCTGCATTTATTTCTCCATATTCACTATGGCAGATATTGCAAACCGCTTTCTGCGTGCAGGTTGCTTTTTCCGCCTTTATGAATACAATCGTATCCGCATACTGTGCAGTGTCCATTCTCCCAGATATGATCTGCTATATTAGTTACCTCTGCACCACAACAGTCATATTTTTTCTGATGAGTTTTTTTCTGTCTGTACCCATACCTGTTCTCCACTGTGGTTTGCAGGATTTAAAGTACCATATTCAGCATTACAATCCGTGCAGACGGCTCTCTTTTTACATGTTGCTGCTCCACCTACACAGCTTTCTGTTTCTTCTATTGTACAGCCTGCTGTTGTACATTTGTGGGTATGTGTGCCGTTACCATTTGACTTCCATTCACCATATGAATGTTCTGCCTTTCTGCTGTAACAATCTCACCACATTCACAAATTACAGGTGTTGTACAGTCACCATCATCTGTACCACTATGTTTTGTCTTTGTTGTTGTTACCGTACAGCCGTCATTCTCGCACACTTTCCAATGATAAGTATCGTCTTTTGTCCATGTGTCGCTAAACTTATGATTTGTCTGTGCCGGAAATATTTTATGACAGACAGAACATATTGATTCTTTCGTACAGTCGCTGTTATCCATTGTATGATCCGCATTTACCGTAATAGACAGATAAATGCTGTATCCTTCATTATCTGTCAATGTTATTGTCTGTGTGCCATCTCTTTGCAGATACAGTATAAATACCGTCCACATCAGGTGTAAGCGTTTTATTTACTGCCATTACCTGTGTATAATCGGAAGAAGTTACTTTAAACTGTGCCTTCTCGCAGTATACTCCATTATTTTTAATACCGTCTACCACTGTATCCGGATTAATCGCATTATAATAATATGTAACTGTCTGTGTTTCTGATGTATACACACCCTTTTCATCGCCTGTCTTGCTTAAAAAGTATATCCTGATGGAATCTTAATATTTTCAGGTACCGCATAATTCGTTCCCGATGTGCCCTGAAGTGTAATCGATTCACGTAACTTCTGCTCACTGTCTTTTTATTACATAATTAACAATTACTTTTCCTTTGCCTGATGTTACAGCCACATCATCAAAGCTTTTCCTTATCTACAAGAATCATTGTAGTATACGCAGATACAGTTATAACGGAGCCTGAGACTTCACCAAAGTGATACAACTCCTGCACTTTCGCCATTTGCAATAACAACCCAGTCCGTAGCAGACTCTTCCTTGAACAGGAATTGTAATTTCTTTTGACACATCTGACTCATTATTTAATACAGCCATAGTATTCCACTCGTCGTCTTTTGTACCTGCAAGCACATAAGCTTCAGAATTTTTATTGTCTGGCTTTTCGCAAGCGGTGAAAATGCTTTTCGTATCTCCATAAGTCCTCTGTAATATGAGACTACATCTGCGTACTCTGCGGAATCCTTCCATTCAATGTAACTGCTGTCTGCAAGAGTTGTTCCCTCAACGCTGTTACACATTTCTTCTCCGCCATCCATAAACAATGTTCCTGGCTTAGCATATTTCATTGCTGCTTTCTGCTTGTATATTTTACGGCTTTTTCGTTTTCTTTCGCCATAAGTACCACCTGTCTTTGCCGATTATTTCATCATATAAGGAAGTTTTATTCTGTCTTTCTTCCTTTGTATAATTATCTCCCCATATAACCAGATTGGCATCTTCCTTTGCCAATGATGTCTTTATCTCATCCAACCATTTATATACATGCGAAGAACCTTTGTACTTTACATTGACACAGTCAATCAAATCCAGTGAAAATCCATCAATATGATATTCCTCTGCCCAGTATCTCATGGAATTAACCATATAATTACGATACATCTTCCGCTCTGTGGCAAGCTCATTGTCATATCCCGTATTTGTCGTATACCTTGTACCATTAGTATTCAATCTGTAATAAAACCACGGAACCGACTTTTCAAGAGGATTTTCCTCTGAGGCATGCGTATACGGCATCTCCATCACAACAGAAAATCCCGCACTGTGAAGTGCCTGAATCATCTCTTTACATTCCTTTATAACAGTCTTGCTGTCTGACGGATTGAAGCATAGCTTGCCTCAGGTACATTATAATTTAAAATCTCATACTCACTGTCGCCATCAAAATCCGCAAACGGTGCAAGCTGTACTGTCGTAACACCAAGTTCCTTCAGATAATCAATACCAGATACAAGCTCTCCCGCACTGTTTACTTTTGCACCCTTTTCCGTAAAAAGCACTGTACTTTCCGCCTGCAGTCATGCCCGATGCGGTATCTGATGAGAAATCCTTGACACTTATTTTATAAACAGTATTTGCTTTTGTCGAATCAACATACACATGTCTGTCCCTGTCCCAACCCCTCAGGAGATACTGAAGATGTATCTGTTATATACGAACGCTTTCCGTCTTTGCTTACCGCAACCGAATATGGGTCCTGAATTTTATATTTTGTTGTTCTGTCGCGCCAATATGGGTAATATCTGTTGTGGTAATCGTATAGTCATAATACAATCCGCCCCAATCACCAAGAAGTGTTATAATCCAGAGCGCCATTCCATTCCCCATTTACAAGCATTTTCTCTAATGTATAAGCTCCTTTATTACATGCATTGCTGTCATTATCATCACCTGTTGCATAAATATTAACTTTTACATATGTTGCCGCAGGTGCCCATAACAAAAATTCAGTTGACTGCTTTGTATATGTCGCCCAAGCTGCCTGCCCTTACGTGTATGCCCCCAATCATCAACATATGTTCCATCATAGAAATATTCATTATCAATATCTTCTGCCACTTTATTAATATAGCTGTTAGGAAGCGTAGGTATCTTTTTACTGTTATCTGCCGCAAACCCGGTAACGGCACTGCTTGAAAATACCATTCCGATTGACAATACCACCGCAGTAATCTTTTTAAGTTTAAATACTTCATAAACTCTTCCTCCTTTTATTGTACTCAATGTATCTATGCAATACCATAAAACATTACAAAAATACATTCTATCTTAGTGGCATTATACAATAAATCAAAAAAAATGTCATTTACGAAAATGACATTTTTTCGACACGAACGATATCAAAATGAATGTTTATTCTTCACTTTTTAATCACAATTTATTTATAAAGTTCTGGACCTGATTTTTAAAAAATCAAGTACTTGACACATTTATTAATATTATGATACTATACTTCGGCACAATTAAATATGGTTATATTGGAAACGACACATCCTCTGGATGATAACGAACAACACATGTTTTGCTTAAGTTATTATTAAGGAGGATTTTTTATGCCAAAAACAAGTTTCAGGATGTTATTTTCACAATTATTATGGCAACAATTATGGTCTATGGCATGGTCGTATACAATGTTGCCCTCAACACAGGTACTGTGAACGGTACTACTTTCTCTTTGCAACACATGAATTGGCAATCATGGTTCCAATTGCATTCGGACTCGAATTCTTCGTTGTAGGAAAGATAGCTAAAATGCTTGCTTTCACTGTTATGCGTCCAACTGACAGACCACAGTTCATCACATATGCAATATCAATATGTATCTCTGCATTATGTGTCCGATTATGAGTCTTGTAGCTACATTCCTTTTCAAAGAGCCATCCTTTGGCATGTGGGTTAAAACATGGGCAATGAACTTTCCTATGGCAATCTGCTATCAGATGTTCTATTGCGGACCACTTGTAAGACTTATATTCAGGGCAATATTTGTCAGAAAAAATGCTGAAGTCCCAGAAAACATGTGCGCTGTAGATACAGAATAATATTAACTATCAGGCAGGAGATTTTCTCCTGCTTTTTTATATATTACGGATATTCAGATAGAAAATGTGTTATTATATGAATATCAATCCAAAGAATGGAGAATTATCATGAAAGCCTATGAACGATTATTAAAATATGTCACTTTCCGTACACCAAGTGACGAAAACAGTGAAACAACTCCCTCATCTGCATGCCAGTTTGAGTTAGCCAGATTTGTAAAAAATGAGATGGAAGGATTGAATTTATCGGACATTGTACTTGACGATATGTGTTACCTGTATGGTAAGCTTCCGGCAACCAAAGGTTATGAAAATGCACCTGCTATCGGATTTATTGCACATATGGATACCGTGTCCGATTATTGCAATCACGATATTACACCTGTTATAACAGAGAATTTCAATGGTGAATCACTTACACTTCCTGCCGGGATAACTCTGTCTGTGCATGATTTTCCTCATCTTGGCACTCTTAAGGAACGCACACTTATCACATCAGACGGAAGCACTATACTTGGTGCTGATGACAAAGCAGGTATTGCTGAAATCCTGACTATGATAGAACATTTGCAGAAAGGCAATATACCTCATGGAACAATATGTGTAGCATTCACACCTGATGAAGAAATCGGCATGGGAGCAGAACATTTTAACATAGAACAGTTCGGTGCCAAATACGCCTACACAATTGACGGCGACACAGAAGGCGAAATTCAGTACGAAAACTTCAACGCATGCAAAGCGGATTTTCATATAAAAGGCTTCAATGTACACCCAGGTTCTGCCAAAGACACCATGATTAATGCCAGTCTTGTTGCAATGGAGATTAACAATGCACTTCCTGCTATAGAAACCCCTCGCGGCACAGAAGATTATGAGGGCTTCTACCATCTTGTCAGCATGTCTGGCGATGTCAGTGAGGCTTCGCTTAATTATATAGTAAGAGACCATGATAAGAATTTATTTGAAGCAAAGAAACATACTCTGCGATTAATCGAAAAGAATATGAATGAAAAATGGGGCAAGGGAACTGTTACGCTCACCATTAAAGACCAGTATAAGAATATGTCCGAAATCATTGCGGGCTGCATGAATCTTATTGATAATGCAGAGAAAGCCTGTGAACTGGCTGATCTAGTACCGCTTATTCTTCCTATCCGAGGGGAACAGACGGCTGTCAGTTAAGCTTCAAAGGACTTCCATGCCCTAACCTTGGAACTGGCGGACACGCATACCACGGTCCTTATGAACATATTACTGTTGAAGGCATGGATATGACCGTTGCAATGCTTGTTAAATTGGTTGGAACATTTACTGAATAACAACTATATTTCATAACACAAAACAGGAGTTAAGCTATTGACCTACTCCTGTTTTGTATTATCAGTTGCTATTCAGTTTTTATTACTTTCGCTTTGAAACAACATACATAACTGTTGCTGCAATACATCCAGCTAACGCAATAATTGCTATTACAAGCCAT
>VOFG01001748.1_pt1 | contig 39601 bp, 82 predicted proteins | sample 5384171 | NCBI WGS metagenome assembly VOFG01 (sample SAMN12384726, study PRJNA508395) | human gut metagenome | isolation source: healthy gut F | host: Homo sapiens
CAGATGGACCCGGCCTTGCAGGAGGCGGCCCTGGATCCAGGGTGTACTCCTTCCAGGCTTTCGGAAGGTCACCATTCACGGATCATGCCCGGCATCGTCTCGGCGCCATCATGGCCTTCACCATGAGTCTGGACGACTTTGTCATCAGCTACTTCGTCTACGGTCCGTCTACGTGACCCTGCCGGTGAAATTTACAACTACACCAAAAAACCCCTGCAGCCTAAAATCTATGCCCTTTTCACCCTGCTGTTCGCCATGATTCTCCTTTTGATGATTCTCATGAACGTACTTCAGGCGGGCAGAACACCCGGAAAACCCTGCAGCACGCAGGCCGCGCAGCATAGTCAAATCCATTTAGGAGGTATTTGTAATGAAAAAAGATGTTCCCTGGTTCTAGCCGCCGCTCTCACCCCTGGGCTGCCTGGCCGGATGCAGCCGCTTCGCCACCACCCCTCTCCCAGCGCAGAAGGCGCCCCCTCCGCCACATCGGGCGGTCAGGACGTGACCATCAACGTGTACAACTGGGGCCAATACATTGCCGAGGGCGACGATGATTCCATTGACGTGATCGACGAGTTTGAAAAGGCATATCCCAACATTCACGTCAACTACACCACCTATGACTCCAACGAGACCATGTACTCCAAGCTGAAGACCGGCGGCATCTCCGTTGACGTCATCATCCCTTCGGACTACATGATCGCCCGGATGATCGATGAACATGCTCCTGCCCCCCTGAACTTTGACAACATTCAACCACCAGTATGTGGACGAAGCATACCGGAACACCAGCTACGACCCGGAAAACCAGTACTCCATCCCTACACCTGGGGCACCGTGGGCATCATTTACAACACCAAGTATGTAGACGAGGCCGACCTCACCGGCTGGGAATTGCTGTGGAATGAGAAGTACAGCGGCAAAATCCTCATGTTTGGCAACTCCCGGGACGCCTTCGGCATCGCCGAATACCTCCTGGGCTACGACGTCAACACCACCGATGACGGAGAGCCCAGGCTGCCGCCCAAAAAGCTCAAGGAGCAAAAAGCCCCTGGTGCAGCAGTACGTCATGGATGAAATTTCGACCTGATGGAGAACGAAAGAGGCCTGGATCGCCCCCTACTACGCAGGAGACTTCCTGACCATGGCGGAAGAAACGAAAACCTGGCGTTCTATCACCCCAGCCAGGGCTTCAACCTGTTCATTGACGCCATGTGCATCCCCTCCTGCTGTCAAAATAAAGAAGCCGCTGAGACCTTCATCAACTTCCTGTGCAAGCCGGGGAAATCGCCGGTGGCAACATGGACTACCTGGGCTATGGCACCCCCAGAGACTGCCGCCAAGGGAGTTCATGGACCCGGAGGTGGTAGCCAGCGAAGTGGCCTACCCCCATGAAGAGACCCTTTCCAAGGGCACCAGTTTCCTCTTCCTGCCCGCTTCCGTAAACCAGCGGATGGAGGAGCTGTGGCTCCAGGCCAAGACGGACTGAGCCATATCAAAATTCCTTGTATCACGGACCTTCCCCGGCGAAAGGAATGGGGCTGCCTCAAAAAGCGTTTGGGCAGCCCCAATGTCATAAGAGAAAGACCCGGAGCGCTGGCGCGACAGCGCCCCTACAGGGGGTACCGTAGCTCCCGTCTGCTCCCCGAGGCGTAGGGTGCGGCCTCCAAAGGAAGCCATCCCCCCAGGCACGGCAGAAAAGTAAATTCAGCAGCCCCTGACTTTTTGCCGAAAAAGCTGTTGACAAAATCAACCGGGTTCGCTATAATAATCAAGCTGTAAGTCAGCTGCAAGAGTGTTGGAATAGGTAGACAAGCACGTTTGAGGTGCGTGTGGCAACCGCCGTGGGAGTTCGAGTCTCCTCTCTTGCACCACGCCGGAGCAAAGGAGACTTTGCTCGGCGTTCTTTTTCTTGCAACATCCCATGTTAAGAAGTTTTTTTGTTTTAAGCCTGGGAGGCATTGATGATTCTACATTGACAAAAAATAGGTGCGGTACATGGTCTACGGTACAATCGATTCAAAAAGTGATATGTATTTCCTATCCGAAAGATAAGCGCGTTGCAGAAATACTTGCTCGAGAACATTGCCGGGTTTCAGGAGACGAAACTGTCCCACGCGGTGGACGTTCAGTCACTGCCTATTCGCGCCAAAAACTATGCGCAACTTTATTGTACCTTATCACCACGGCCCCCATTGGCAGTCAATGTAGCTGCACGCAGCGCTGTATCTATGGAATTGTTTTGCACACCACCGGTGCTGTGTAACAATCACAGCGGCAGAGACCCATGGCCTTCAGGCCTTGTCTGCATCCATGCTCCGGGGGGATTGGACTTGACTGCAGCAGTCCCCTCTCATGACTGTCCCTCCTCAGGCAGGTTGCTACAAGCTTCAAATTTTTTCTTTTCCCTTTTTCACTTTTCCTCCCCATTTTGCAGAATTCATTGCCATTTCAGAAAAATTGCCCAATTGTTTCCTCCTGGTAACTATCCCATATTTCCTTTTGGTAATTACGGCACAATATTGTGCTTACTTTACAGCTAAAAGTTTCCCGGCTATGATATAGGCAAGAGCTGAGGAGAACGGCCGCTCCCAGGCTCAACTAAAACAAACAATCATCCAACATATCAGGAGGAATTCAAAATGAAACTTGCAGTGATTGGTGCAAACGGAAAAGCTGGTAAGCTCATCGTAAAGGAAGCCGTAAACAGAGGGCTGGATGTGACCGCCGTTGTTCGTGGAGACAATACCACCGTGGCCCAGGAGGTTCTGGAAAAGGATCTGTTCGACCTGACTGCTGCTGACCTGAAGGGCTTTGACGTGGTGATTGACGCGTTCGGAGCGTGGACGGAGGAAACACTTCCCCAACACAGCACCTCTCTGAAGCACCTGTGCGACATCCTCTCCGGCACGGATACTCGACTGATTGTAGTTGGCGGCGCTGGCAGTCTGTAATGTAAATCCTGAACACACTGTTTGCGTGGCTGACGGCCCGGACTTCCCAGACGTCTTCAAGCCCGTCGCCGCAGCAATGGCAAAGGCTCTGGGCGAGCTTCGTGCGCGCAGGGATGTCAAGTGGACTTATATCAGCCCTGCCGGTGATTTCGGGCAGACGGTGCGCGCACCGGCAAGTACATCCTCGGCGGCGAGGAATTGACACTCAATTCCAAGGGTGAGAGCATGATCAGCTATGCCGACTACGCCATCGCAATGGTCGATGAGGCTGTAAATGGAGGCAACATTCGTGAAGCGCATCAGCGTAGTAAGTGAATAACAACATTTCAAAACCAAATTACTAAACGGAACGTTCTAAGGCGTGGCGAAAGGCTTCGGCTGGGATACAGGAAAGTCTGTATCCCAGCCGAAGTTTGCTTACTTTATTCCGGCGGACCCTCATGCTCCAAAAAGAGCCCCAGCCTTTTTCATATTTTCTATGACTGGGAACCCCGAAGGGACACCGGGACTCACGCAGGCGCCGCAGGCACATTCCCCGCCGTATGAGGCAGGGCGGCATAGTGCTCCCGCACCGTCTCCGGCACCTCCCCTGGGCCACAGCCAAATGCCAAAATTTGGTGACCGACGCCACGTCAATCCCCCATGGGGCAGGGGCGCAGTGGCCGCAGTACATGCAGTGCCCCTGCCAGCTGATTTTTGGGCATGGCAGCAAAGGCGGCTGCAAAACTTGCCCCCGTCACTGGCGGTCCATAGGCCAGGCTGCTCTCCAGCTCCTCCAGGGTCCGGGCCCCTGCCAGAACAGGGGAGGCCACCGCCGGGCGGGTCAGGGGGCATAGTGGATGCACTGGTTGGGGGAGTCAGGGCCACCCCTGCCGGGGAGAGGTCTGCCCTGGAGCAGGTCTCCCCCGCCGAACGCTTTCATCACCGTGATGCCCACACCCAGGCGCTGGCAGGTCTCGTACAGGCGCTGCCGCTCCCGGGTCCATGTTCACCAGGGGCTTTTCATAGCTCGTTTCGCTCCAGAGGGCCTCCCACATCCTCCCCTGGCAGGCTGCAGGTCATAGCAGGGATTGACGCTGAACATCAGCACGTCCACAAGCCCCTTGTATGTACCGCCGCCAGGGGCCGCCTCGGATTGTGGCTGGACAGGCCGATGGCCCCTGATGATTCCCCGCTCCTTCAGCTCCCGGGCATAGGCCATCACAGGGCCGGAACAAACCGCCTCCCAGTCCGCCAAAGAGTCCACATAGTGAATCATACCAATTTCCACATGGTCTGTGCCCAGGCGCTGCAGCTGATCCTGGAATCCCTCCCGCACCTCTTCGATTTCCCGGGTGCGCTTGTATTGGCCGTCCTTCCAAATGGTGCACAGGTGGGCCTGGAGTACTCTTCTCCCTGCCGTCCCTGGAGGGCCGCCCCAGGTTGGAGCGAAAGTCCGGATCCGGGGAATACAAGTCTATGCAGTTGATCCCCGCCGCCTCCATCCGGTCTATAAACTCCTCACCGTCTGCCTGGACTTTCCCACAAAGCCCCTCGCAGCCCATGCCAATCTCGTTGACCAAAAAGGCCGGTCCGGCCCAGCGTCCGATATTTCATTCCCACCGTCCCCCTCACAGGCAAATGAGCTCATAGTCCCGGCTGCCAAGCCATGGGCCGCCGCCGTCTCTACCGTGTGGATGCTGTTCCGGGACTCCATCCGCTCAATGAGCGCCGCTTTACCGGGATCCGGCGACCGGTAGACCGCATCCACACAGGCCTGGTCCAGGGCTACCGGGTCCACGGAAGCAAAGATCCCCAAATCCGCCATTTCCGGCTCCTTCGGGTGGCTGTCGCAGTCACAGTCCACAGACAGCCGGTTGGCCACGTTGATGTACAGCAGGTTCTCCCTGCCCAGATAGTCCATAACCGCCTTGTCGGCTTCGGCCATACACCCAGGAAAGAATCATGGTCTGCAGTCCAGAGATTCTCCGGCACCCCCACCCCATGGATGTGGGCCTTGCCGTGGGCGGAGGCAACGCCGATGGACATATTCTTCAGCGCCCCGCCGAAGCCGCCCATGGCGTGGCCCTTGAAATGGGACAGCAGCAGGCATGGAGTCGTAGCGCTGTAAATGGGCACCTACAAAGTTCTCCGTCAGATGCTTGCCTCCGTTCACCGGAATCGAAAGCTCCCCGTCCTCATCCATGATATCACAGGGGGCGATGTCCAGGAAACCATGCTCTGCAATGGCCTTCCAGTGCTCCCCCGGTGGTGTTCCGCCGCCCGGCGTAGGCCGTGTTGCACTCTACAATGGTACCCTGGAGCTCCTCCACCAACCCCCGGATCAGGGACGGCTGCAGGAAGTTGTGGCCGCCCGGCTCACCGGTTGAAATCTTAACCGCCACCCTGCCCGTCAGGGAGCGCTCCAAAGGCATGATACATCCGCTGCAGTGCATCCGGAGAAATCTCCGGCGTAAAATAAACCTTTGCCCGTTCCATCCAATACCACCTTTCAAAGTTCGGAAAGCCCGCTCTCTTTTCTGGAGCCGGGTTTTTTTTTTGTATCATACACCTTAAAGTACCCTTTCAGTCAAGCCTTTTTTCTCTCCGCGAGGCGAATCTTTCACATCACCTGTTGACATCTCCGGCATTTTTGATTATACTTCTATTTAGATAATCATGTTTTGGGAAATCAAAGCATCTCACGGAGGTTCAGCTTATGCATCCGGATTTTTTCAGGAAAGACCCTGCTCATTACCGGCGGGACCGGCTCCTTTGGCAACGGCGCCGTCGCCCGCCTTCTGGAGACCGGCATCGGAGAAATCCGCATTTTCTCCCGGGATGAAAAAAGCAGGACGACATGCGCAATCTCTGCCGAATCCGCCACCCCGCCTCCTGGGGAAAGCTCCGGTTTTACTTGGGCGACGTGCGGGAGCCGGGTTCCCTTCGGGCCCCCATGGAGGGCGGACTACGTCATTCACGCCGCCGCCCTCAAGCAGGTACCCTCCTGTGAATTTTTTTCCCTCTGGAGGCCGTCGAACCAACGTACTGGGCACAGAACATGTGCTGGAGGCCGCCGCAGCCGCCGGGGTGAAGGCCCTGGTCTGCCTCTCCACTGACAAGGCCGCCTATCCCATCAACGCCATGGGAGCTTCCAAGGCCCTCATGGAAAAAGCCGCTCTTGCCAAAGCCGCCTCCCTGGGGCCGAGTCGTACCCGGATCACCTGCACCCGGTGTGGCAATGTCATGGGCACACGGGGCAGCGTCATCCCTCTGTTTCTGCAGCAAATCTCCTCCGGCGGCCCTCTCACCCTGACAGAGCCCGCCATGACCCGGTTCCTCATGACCATGGACGAAGCCATAGACCTGGTCCTTCTGGCCCTGACCCAGGGGCAGCCCCGGGGACATTTGGGTTCGAAAAGGCCCAGCATGCACCCTGGGGGACCTGGCCCAGGCCTGCTGGGAGCTCCTGGGACGGTCCGTTTCCTCCGTTATCCTGGGCGCTCGCCATGGGAAAAACTGGCAGAAACCCTCCTGACAGCGGAGGAAGCCGCCGTCGCTCTGGACTGTGGCACCTGCTTCCGCATTCCCCAGGACCGCCGGGACCCACTGCGGCCTCACCCCGGCTGTCCCCCCACCGCGCTGGGGGGAGCCTTTTCCTCCGACCGGGCCCTCCGGCTGGACGTCTCCCAAATTCGGGAAAAACTGCTGCAGCTGCCGGAAATCCGGGCCCTTCTTACCAGGACGCCTATGAAAGGTCTTGGTCACCGGGGCCGGGGATTTCTGGGCGAAACCTTTTGGCGGACTGGAAACCCTCCCCTCTCCCGCCGCCCCAGGTTCTGTCCTGCCACCGGGATACTCCATCGGATCTCCTCTCTCCCGCTGGTGCCCGGGAGGCGGAGTTTGTCTTCCATCTGGCCGGTGTAAACCGGGCTCCCAATCCGGAAGCCTTTTTGGGAGGGAACTTTGACTTCACCAAAGTCCTCCTCGCCCGCCTGGCGGGCGTCCCTGCCCTGTGCTGTTCGCCTCCTCCGTTCAGGCCGGTTCCCCACGCCTTACGGTCAGAGCAAGCTGGCCGCCGAGGAGGTCCTTCTGCGCTGGCGCAGAAACCGGTGCGGAGGGTTTTTCTGTACCGTCTGCCTCACATTTACGGCAAAGTGGGCCGCCCGGACTACAACAGCGCCGTCGCTACCTTCTGCCACCGCACGGCCCGGGAGCTTCCGGTCACCATCCAGAATCCAGGGCAGCTGCTGCATCTGGCCTACGTGGACGATGTGGTGGAGGAGTTGCTCCGCTGCCTGGCCGGTTCCCCAATCGCCAGGGCAAATTCTGCCGTGTTTCTGAGGTTTTTCCCATTACACTGGGGAAATTCTGGCCCTTCTGGCCGCCTTCGCCCGGAGCCGGGCGGAGGGGACCCTCCCCGCTGGATTCCCCCTTTGCCGGGGAAGCTCTATGCCACTTACCTGGAGCTTTCTCCCCCAGGAGGAGCTGCTCCGGCCCCATGTCATGCACGAAGACCTGCGCGGCAGCTTCACCGAGCTGTTCCGCACCCCCAGACCGGGGGCAGCTCTCCGTCAGCATCACCCGGCCTGGCATCGTCCGGGGCAACCACTGGCACCAAACCAAAGCGGAGAAGTTCTGGGTCATCCAAGGAGAAGGATGATCCGCCTTCGCGTCCTGGGGGAGGAGACCTTCTGTCCTTCCCGTCTCCGGAAGCTGCATCACCGCCGTGGACATTTCCGCCGGGCTATGCCACACCATAGAAAACCGGGGTAGCGCCGATCTGGTGACCATCCTTTGGGCCAGCGCCTGCTTTGATCCCGACCATCCCGATACCTATCCCCAGGAGGTGTAAGCCATGACTCCCCTGCATCTCATGACCATCGTCGGAACCCGGCCGGAAATCATTCGGCTCTCTGCCGTCATCCGGTGCTGCGACCGGTATTTCCGGCAAACCCTGGTGCACACCGGGCAGAACTGGGACTATACACTCCCACGGGATCTTCTTTTCAGGACCTGGGCCTGCGGCCACCGGACCGTCAGCTCCATGTGGCCGGCTCCCACCTGGGGCAGACCCTGGGGAACGTCCTCTCCCAGTCCTACCAGCTTCTTCAGGAGCTCCGGCCGGACGCGGTCCTGCTTCTGGGAGACACCAACTCCTGCCTCTCAGCCATCTCTGCCAAGCGGCTGCAAATTCCCATCTTTCACATGGAGGCCGGAAACCGCTGCTTTGACAGCCGGGTGCCGGAGGAAATCAACCGCCGGATCGTAGACGTCACCGCCGACTATCACCTGTGTTACACCGGAGCATGCCCGGCCGGAATCTCCTGGCCATGGGTCTACACGCCGGGCCGGATTTTGTAACCGGCTCCCCATGCCGGAGGTCCTGTCGGCGCATCTGGGGCAATCCAGGCCAGTCCGGTGCTGGAACGCCTGGGTTTGGAGCCCCAAGGGTACTTTCTCCTCTCAGCCCACCGGGAGGAAAATATTGACACAGAGGAGGCGTTCCTCTCCCTGCTGGGCGCCGTCAATTGCCTGGCAGAGCAATACGGCAAGCCTGTCCTTGTACGCCTGCCATCCCAGGGGCCAAGAAGCGGCTGGAGCTCCATCCCGGGATCCTCCACCCCCTGGTCCGGGTCCACCCGCTCTCTGGGCTTTCACGATTACAACCGGCTGCAGCTGGGACGCCCTCTGCGTTCTCTCCGACAGCGGTACCCTGCCGGAGGAGAGCAGCTTCTTCCGCACCCACGGCCTTCCCTTCCCCGCCGTCAGCCTCCGCCCGTCACCGAGCGGCCCGGAAGCTTTGGAGCGCGGTGCCTTCCTCCTGTCCGGTGTCCGGAAAGAGCAGGTACTCCCTGCCGTGGAGGCAGCCATTTCCATGGCCGCAAAAAGACCTGGGCGCCCCGGTGCCGGACTATCCGAGGATGAGAAGGTCTCCGGCAAAGTGGCCGCCATTTTGCAAAGCTATGCCACCCAGGACATTCGGAAATGAGGTGTGACCTTATGGACTCCCCGCCCATCAGCGTCGTAATCCCTGCCTTTAACGCCGGGGCTTTCCTCCCCGCCGCCGTGCAGTCCGTACTGAACCAGAGCTATGGAAGCTTTGAGCTTCTCATCATCGACGACGCCTCCAGCGACGTCACACCCCGGATTGCCCAGGCCTTTGCAGCTCGGGACGCCCGGGTGCACTACTACCGCAACCCCGCCAACCTGGGAGTGGCCCGCTCCCGAAACCGGGGCGTTGCCCTGGCCCAACACAGCTGGATCGCCTTTTTGGACAGCGACGACCGGTGGCGGCAGGACAAGCTGGCGCGGCAGGTCGCATACTTGCAGATCCACCCTGTGGACCTGGTCTATACCGGCTACGACTTCATGGACACCGCAGGGCGCAAAATTCGCTCCTGCTTTCATGTCCCGGAATCCATTGCCTACCCACAGCTACTCCGCCAAAACCTCATCTCCTGCTCCGGAATCCTGGTGAAAAAAGCGGTGGTGCCAGCAGTTTCCCATGAATCCGTCGGTTTTTCACGAGGATTTTCTGGACTGGCTCTCCATGCTCCGCCAAGGGGCGGCGGCTGGGGGCATTGACCTGCCCCTGCATACCGTCCGCATTGGGCGGCTCCGGTCCAAGTCCGGCAACAAGTTGCGTTCTGCGGCAGCCAATGTGCAAACCTATCGGTTTTTGGGTCTCTCTTCGGCCCAAACAGCGTTTTACATGCTCTGTTATCTCCGCCGCAGCCTGGTCAAATACGGGAAAATCTGCCTGGCCCCCGGCAAAGCGAAGGGGGCCTGCCCTGAACCAGCCCCGCGTCTTGGTGATCAGTCACAATGTTTTTTCCACCGGCAACAACATGGGCCGCTCTCTGGCAGGGCTCTTCTCCGGCTGGGACCCGGACCGCCTGAGTCAGCTCTATTTCTGCCCCGAGGAGCCACGGCTTTCCCTGTGCCGCCGCTATTTCCGCGTCACAGACGTAGACGTCCTCCGGGCCTTTTGGACCCGGCGCCGGCCTGGGAGCCCCCTAGAGTCCGGCGGGGATACCGGTCCTGCCCCGCCTCCTGCGCCCTCTGTACCGGCTGGGGCACACCTGCGGAGCGGTTCCGGCCTGCTCCGGGACGCTTTGTGGGCCCTGTCCCCTGGTTTTCCCTGCCCTCTCCCGGTGGGTGGAGGAAGCCCGGCCTGAGGTCATTTCTTTGCCCGGGAAGGTCCGTTTTTCCCACCGGATTGCCTTCCGTCTGGCCCGGCAGTACCGCTTGCCGGTGGTAGCCATCTGCTACGACGGCGTCTACACACACCAGGCCCAAGGGCTCCCCTTTGGAGCTTCTGTACCATCGCCTGCGCATGCAATGGGCCCGCCGCCTTTTGGCCCGGCAGTCCCTGCCTGTTTACCACCTGCCGGGCCATGTCCGAGGTCCTATGCGCCCCGCTTTTCCATTCCCTGTCGGGAGCTCTATACCCCTTACGGACCTCCGCCCCCTGCTGCAGGCAGGCCAAACGCCATTCGGTACTTCGGCAACCTGGGCCTGGGGCGCTGGCGGCAGCTGGCGGCCATAGGCCGGGCTCTGCGCGCCCTGCCCTGCCGGGCCTTCCCGCAGAGATTGAAATTTACTCCCGGGAGGACTGCCGCCACCTTCTGCCACATCTGACAGCGGAAAACGGTCTCCGCTTCTGCGGCGCCATCGGGCACTCAGGTCGCAGAGCAGATCGCTGAGAGCTTTCTCCTCATCCATGCCGAGTCCTTTGCTCCAGACGATCTTCGGCAGGTTTCCCCTCCATCTCCACCAAGCTGGCGGACTACCTGGCCTACGCCCCCTCCATTCTGGCCTATGGGCCGGAAGGCGCTGCCTCCATTCGCTACCTCCGGGGCAGAAGGCCGCTTTGTGATCACCTCAGAGGCCAGCCTGGCCCAGGGGCTCCTGAAGGCCCTGACTCAGGAGTCTCTCCGGGCCGAATACCGGGCCAACGCCCGGCGTCTGCCAGCCCAGAACCATGACCGGACTAGATCCACAGGCTGCTCCACACCGTTCTGGCGGAAGCCGCATGGGGTAACAGGAGGGACCGGCCATGAACGCCTTGCAAAAACGGGAGCTGGAGCTGTTTCAGGCCTTTTTGCAGGTCTGCCGCCAGCTGAAGCTCCCCTATTTTCTGGTGTGTGGCAGCGCCCTGGGGGCCGTCAAATATCAGGGGTTCATTCCCTGGGACGACGATATGGACATCGCCATGCTGCGGCCCCGATTACGAAGTATTTCTGGCGCAGGCTCCAGCCCTCCTCCCCGGGCACATTTTCTTCAAAATTATAAAACCGACCCGGCCTTCCGCCATCTACAGCAAGCTCCGCCTCTCCGGCACCCTCTTCCTGGAAGCGTCTGCCCGGGACCTTCCCATTCACCAGGGGATTTTCATCGACCTCTTCCCCCTGGACGGCTACCCGGCGGAGCCGGCCCGGCAGCGGCGTCTGGAGCGGCAGAAGCGCCGCTACCGCCGCCTTCTGGCCTCCGCCTTCTCCGAGCGGGTCCCTTTTCCGGCCCTTGCTCCGCCTCCTGGGCTGTCACCGGCGGACGGCGGTCATTGCCGCCGCCATGAGCGAATGATCGCCCAATACCCTGTCGCCGGCAGCGCCCTTCTGGTTAACCACGGCAATTGGCAGGAAAGCTGGATTATGCCCCCAGTGAGGAATTCGGGCCGGCGCTCCCGCCCGGTTCCAGGGGCTGGAGGTGCGAATTCCCACGGGATACGACAGCTATCTCCGGCGCAAATACGGAGATTACCGGCGCGACCCGCCCCCGGAAGCCAGGCAGGGCCACCGCTGCCTGGCCCTGGACACCGGCTTGGAGAAACCCATGAACATTTTTGCAGATTAACTGCGTCTACGGCGTGGAAGCACCGGCAACATCACCGGGACCTGCATCAGCGCCCTTTTGGCCAGAGGGCACCGCTCCGCCGTGCTTTACGACCGGGGGCCTCTGAGCGCAGATCCCCCATGTGGCCCGGATTTGCCCCAGCTGGTACGGCCGGGCCCAGGGGCTTGCAGCCCGGGTTGCGGGGCCCTATGGCCGCTGCATCCGGTCCACCCGGCATCTTCTGGATCGGATTCACCGGATCGGGCCGGATGTGGTGCATCTGCAATGCCTCAACGGGCACTCTGCAATCTGTACCTCCTGTTGGAGGACCTGAAACAAAGTGGAATTCCCACCGTCCTCACCCTCCATGCGGAATTTCCCTACACCGGAGGCTGCAGCCACGCAGGCCCCTGCAGCGGCTGGAAAGAGCACTGCGGCGTCTGCGTCCGGACCACTCCCGAGACTACCTGCCTTCTGGGAAACCGGACAGCGGCCGCCTGGCGGCGTCTCCGGGGATTTATGAAGGGTGGAACCGGTTGACTGTGGTGGGCTGCTCCCGCTGGATTGCCCGGCGCGCCGCAGCCTCCCTCCGCCCTGTCCGGAATCCCCGTCACCGTCATTGCCAACGGCATCGACACCACCGTCTTTCGCCCCCGGCGGCAGGAGGCGGCCGATCTGCACCGGGCGCTGTCCATTCCCCGGAAGAAAGAGTCGTCCTCTTTGCCGCTCCCGCCTTTTCCCGGGAAAAAGGGGTTTGATCTCTTCCTGGAGCTGGCCCGGTCCTGCCGGGGCCTTCCCCTCCGGTTTTCTCGCCGCTGGTGGTCGCTGCACCGGCGGGCCCGACAATCTCACCGTGCTGGGCCATGTCTCCGGGCGGGAGCACATGGCGGTCCTCTATACCGCCGCCGACGCCCTGGTCCTGTGCAGCCGCCAGGACAACTTCCCCACGGTCTGCCTGGAGGCCGCCGCCTGCGGCACTCCTGTGGTGGGCTTCTCCGTAGGCGGCGTGGCGGAAACCATTCTCCCGGGGCTGGGAACGGCGGTTTCCTCCGGGGGACATTCCCTCTATGCAGCGTGCACTGCTGGAGCTGCCGTCTCCCCTTCCAGCAGCCGTAGAACGGGCGCGGGTCCTGTGGGACTGCCAAAGAATGGCAGAAGACTATCTGGCGCTTTACAGAGCCGTCACCCGTCAGGAGGTCTTATGAAACACCATCCCAGAATTTGGGAGCGCCCGATGCTGCTGCTCCTGTTTCTCTTCGGCCTGGGAGCCTGGAACCGGGCCTGGGTCTTTTCCTCCTGCTCGCGGCCCTCTCCCTGGCGCTGTGGGGGCTGAGGACGGACTTTTCCCGGTCTGAGGTCCTGCTTCTGTTTTTCTCCCTCTTCTATGCTCTGGCCGACACTTACTATAGCGGCCTCTCCTGCGGGGCTGCGCCCTGTACCTTCTGGGGCCCTGGGTCTTTTACCGGCTGGGGAAAGCCTATGCTTTGCACACCGGCAGCTGCAGTGGCTTTTGCCAGCTACTGGCCGCTCCGTCTCTGGGAATGTGGCTCCACGGCCTTCTAAACTGGCTTGCCCGCCTCCGCTGGCAGGGGAGAGGCGCTCCCGGCGCGAACCGCTGTGGACTTCTGGCGGGGGGAGCCGGTCTCCGTCACCTGCACCGGCATGCTCCTCACCGCTGCCGCCGCCCTGGCCCTGGGCAGGCTGTGTTCTCCGAACGGCCGCCGGCAAATGGGCCGCCTTCCTCTGTCTGGGAGCTGCCTGGCAGAAAGCGCGTATTTTGCCAACCGTACCCTGCCCCTTCTGTGCGCCCTGCTCCTGGCCGCACAGGCCTGGAAATAGCTTCTGCGCCCCACCGGAGAACCCAAGCTCCGCCCGGGTGCCGGAATCCTCTTTGCCCTCCTCTTCCTGGCCCTGGCCCTCCGGGGGAACCTTTGGGGCCTGGGCAGCTGGCTTCTCTCCCTACCCCCTGACCCGGCGGCTCCTGAACCCGGGGAGGGGCTGTCCCTGCTGGAAATCTGGAGCGCCTTCTTCCGGGGCGGCCGGTGGCTCCGCTTTCCCCTAGGTGGGAACCGGCTCACCCAGGGGTTGCCTTCACCTGGTTCCACAACCTGTGGCTGGACCTCTACTGCCACGGGGAGCCCTTCCTTTCCTGCTGTTTTCCGCCTTTACCCTGCTGGAGCTTCGGCACAGCCTTTGCCTTTTTCCGCACCATGAAGGCAGTCCGGTGGGAGCGGTCCCGAAATGCAGCGGCAAATCTCCTTCCAGCTCTTCTGCTAAACGCCATGGTGGAGCCTGTGATGGAGGCCAATGTTTACGTCTTTCTCACGGCCCTCCTCTTCCTAGCAAGGGGCCGTCCGGGGCCAACGTCTCCGTGCCCTGAAGGAGGCGGAAGCATTCCAACCAAGTACCCCGGCCACACCGTCCAGAGAGGAGGTCCACCGGCTGTGACTCTGACCTTCATTACCAACTACCTCACCCACCATACCAGTCCCTTATCAGAAGCCCCTCTATGGCTGGCTGGGGGCAGGCTTCCACTTTGTGGAAACCCGGCCCCTGCGAGCCGGGCGGGTGGAGCTGGGGTGGCAGCCGGAGCAGGACCGGCCCTATCTGCTGCGGGCCTACCGGGGCCCGGAAGTTGCTGCCCGGTGCCGCCACCTGGCCCTGGGTAGCGATGGTGCTCCTGGCAGCGCCCCGGACAGCTGGATTCTGCCCCGGCTGCGTCAAACCGGCTGACCTTCCGGTACGGGGCGGTGGTATAAAACAGGCCCCCCCGGGGCCCGGGCTCGGGCCTGGCTGCACCACGGCCGCTTCCGGCGGGCTCCCCTGTACCTCCTCTGCGCCAGCGCCTATGGGGCATCAGACGCCGCCCGGGCCGGGTGCTCCAGGCAGGGCCTACCGCTTCGGCTATTTTCCCCAGGTCCACTTTCACTGCAAAGGAGCCCTCCTGTCGCAGAAGGACCCAACAGGAAGCACGCTCTTGTGGGCAGGCCGCTTCCTTTCCTGGAAGCATCCTCTCACTGCCATCGCTCTGGCCGGGCGGCTCCAGGAGGCAGCTCTTCCCTTCCGCCTGACCCCTTTTGGGCACCGGACCGGAGCGGCAGGCCATGGAGCGGAAATCCACCGGCAGCACCTGGAGGACCAGGTTCAAATCCTTGGGCCCGCAGCCGCCGGCGGCGGTACGCAAGGAGATGGAGCAGGCCAATCTCTTCCTCCTCACCTCGGACTTTCAGGAGGGCTGGGGAGCCGTACTGAATGAGGCCATGAGCAGCGCCTGTGCCGTAATTTCCAGCCGCCGCCGGCGCCGCCCCATATCTCCTGCGCCACAGAGCAAACGGCTGCCTGTACCAAAGCGGAAACCTGGACGACCTCACCCGGCAGACGGTCTTCCTTCTGACCCACCCGGAAGAGCAGCGCCGAATGGGGCGCCGCCGCCTATGACACCATGACCCAGCTGTGGAACCCGGAGGCGGCTGCGGAGCGGCTCCTGACCCTATGCCGGTGCATATTGGCGGGAAACCCTCACCCCAAGCTCTATTCCGACGGTCCCTGCAGCCCGGCTCCCATTCTGCCGGACCGGTGGTTCCCATGAGCGCCGGGAAGCCTGCGGCCAACGCCGTCTGGATCATCGGAGGAAAAATTCTCCTGGCTCTTTTGCACTTGGGGGTAGCATGACCGCCGCCAGGCGCCTGGGGCCCGGCGGCTTTGGAGAAATCAATACGCCGCCGCCGTGACAGGGCTTCTCCTGCCCCTGTGCACCCTGGGGCTGCACGATGTGCTGATTCCCGAGCTGGTGTTGCACCCTCAGAACAGCGGCGTAGCCCCTGGGCTCCGCTCTGGGGGATGCGGCTGGCCGCCTCCCTGGGAGTTCTGGTCCTGTGGGGGTTCCTTTTGCAGTGGACGGGACAAGGAGAAGGCGGTTCCGTTGCCTTTCTCTACGGCGTAAGCCTGGTATTTCAGGCAGCGGAGCCTCTGGGAGACTGGTTCCGCTCCAGGCTCCAGTCCCGCTGGCCGGCTCTCATCTCCTGCGCTGCCGCTGTCGCCGCCGGGCTGTGCCAGCTCGGCCTGCTTCTGGGAGGGGCAGGAATCCGGTGGTTCGCCCTGGCCCACGGCACCAGAGGCCGCCGTGGCAGTGCCCCCTCCTGATTTTGGCCTACTCCCGCAGCTCCGGCAAACGGCCCCTGCGATGGGATTCCGCCACAGCCCGGACGCTTTGGAACCAGGGGCGGCACTTTCTCCTGTCCGGCCTGCTGGTGGCCCTGTACGGTCAAACGGACCGGCTGATGCTCCGGTCCATGGCCGGGAGGCCGCTGTGGGCTTGTACGGAGCCGCCGGGTCCATCAGCGCCCTGTGGATCTTTGTGCCCGCCGCTCTGGTGGAAACGGCCCGGCCCCTGCTCCTGGCCCGGTTCCGGCAGGACCCTGCCGGTTTTCGTCAGGGCTGGCCGCTCTGTATGGCCTACTCTGGTATGGCTCCTGCCTGGCCGCCCTGGTGATCTGCCTGCTGTCCCGCCCGCTTTTGCTTCTTCTCTACGGCCAGGCGTACTGTCCGGCCTGGGGAATTCTATGTGTTGCGGCCTGGCGGCCTGCCTTCTCCTGCCTGGGCATCGCGCGAAGTATTTTTTGGCAGCGCATCGCCAGTTCCGGTATGAGAAGTACCTGGCTGCCGCTGGAGCGGCAGTCAATCTGGTTTTTGAATCTGCTGTTGATTCCCCTCTGGGGGCCTCTGGGTGCCGCCCTGGCCACGCTGCTGGCCCAAGCGGTGGCCAATGTGGGCATGAACTTTTTCTCATCCCACCCCTCCCGGGAAAACAGCCGCCTCCTTCTGCAGGGGATGCGGCCCCATATTCTGCGCTTCCTTCTGGCGGCGCGTAAAGAAGCAAATCCATGGAAGACGTCCACCTCACACCCCGTGAACTGCTGCGGGCCATCATCCGGCGGCTCCACTGGGTCCTTCTGGCCGCAATTTTAGGCGGCATGTTCGGTTTTTTTGTCTGTGCCGGTTCTGGTTGCCGCCTCAATACACCGCCACAGGCTCCCTCTATGTCTCCATCCCCGGCAGCGAGTCTGCCGATCCCGGACCGCCTCCGCGGCCCTCACCGCCGCTCAAAAGCTGGCCAAGACCTGCTTGGTTCTCCTGGAAGCGACCGGGTTCTGGATCTGGCGGCACAGCAGCTGGCTCGGACTGCACCGCAGAGGACCTGCGGCCTATGGTCTCCGCATCCTGCCTGGGGGGGACACGGAAGCCCTCTCTATTTCTGTCTCCCCACCGAGACCCTCAGACTGCCACGCTCCTTGCCAACGCCATCCTGGACACCGCCCCGGCTGGAAATTCTCCGGATCGTCCACCGGAAGGATCGAGGTAGTAGACCGGGCCGTTCTGCCGGTTCAACCGGATGCCTACCCCTGGCATGCCGCTGCTGCAGCTTGCATCACCGGCTTTTCGGCAGGTCTGGCCGCCGCCCTTGCCAGATTCCGGGAGAAGCGCAAGCGCATAGCCCGCTCCGGCGGCGGGTGTATGTAGATCACGGGGTGACGGAGGGAGAGCAGATTGAGCGGTATGCAGAACTGGCAGCGAAGAGGCAGTGGGGCAGCTCGTAAAAAAAGATTTGGCACTGCCTGTGGTGTTGACAGTGGAAAAGCAACATGCTATAATTGTTGCACTTGCAACTGTTGCGGATGCAACGGTAAGGAGGAGCCAAGGATATGTCTTTATTGATGGGGGTTGATTCCATTGCCCGGTGTGCCGCCCAATTACCGGTCGGAGCGGCTGGCTGGCAGCTCTGGGACTCAAGTCCTGCCATGCCAGCTATCTTATGGGAATCTGCGATTGCCCAGGAATTTCTCAGGAGCAGCTGGCCCGGCAGTTTATCAGAACAAAAGCAGCGTGGCCCGGCAGCTGGCGGTGCTGGAAGAGGCGGGGTTTTGTCCGCCGGGTGTGCTGCTGACAGCGACCGGCGGGTGACGGAGCTGTACCCTACAGAGCAGGCGGAGGCGGCCCGCCGGACCGGCAGGTGCTGGGTCAATGGGAGTCCTGGGTAACTCAGGATCTTACCCAGGCGACGGCGCAGTTTGAGTTGCTCCTGGGAAGCTGAAGGCCCGGGCAGCAGCCCGAATCGGCCAGGACTAGAGGAGGGGAGTATATGGCGGGCTTGCGCAAATACATACGCCCTACTATAGCTATATGCTGGCCATGTTCATCAAGTTTTTTGGGGCATTGGTGGAGCTGCTGTCCCCTATCTTCTGGAGACCATTCTGGATGACGTGGTGCCCACCCGGCAGCCGGCGGGGCATTCTTCTCACCGGCGGGGCTATGGTGCTCTGCGCCGCCCTGTGTGTCAATACGGCGAACATTGTGGCAAACCGCATGTCCGCCATCAGCGCCGGGAAAATTACCCTGGTCCTGCGCCACGATCTGTTCCAGCGCCTGGACCGGCTTCTCCGCCCGGCAGCTGGACGGGCTGACCTGCCCTCCGCTGTGTCCCCGTCTCACCAGTGACACCTACAATGTGAACCAGCTCCTGGCCCGGATGCAGCGGTTGGGGGTTCGCGGTCCGATTTTGCTTCTGGGCGGGGTGTATCACCCTGCATATGGATGGGGCTGGCTATGTGCTTGCCACTCCTGCCCCTCATTGGGCTGCTGGTGTATTTTGTGACAAAACCAGCGTGCCCCTTTACACCAAGGAGCAGGGGATTCTGGACCGGATGGTCCGGGTGGTCCAGAGAACATCACCGGCATTCGTGTGATCAAGGCCCTCAGCAAAACAGAATATTTGTAAAACCCGCCGGTTTGGCGCGAGGTGAACCAGCAGCTGTGCCAGGTGGACCAGAAGGTGGGGGGCATTACGGCTCCTGACCAATCCTGCCGCCACCTGATTTTGAACCTGGGTCTCACCGGCGTGGTCCTGGCCGGGGCCTTCCGGGTAAACGGCGGACTCACCCAGCCCGGTGTGATCATTGCATTTCTGAACTACTTCACCATGATTCTCAACGCTATGCTGGGGGTTACCAAAATTTTCATCATCTGGTCCAAGGGCGAGGCCAGCGCCAAGCGGGTGGTGGAGGTGCTGGAGCTGCCGGAGGATCTGACGGTGACTCCCTCCGCCGAACGGTCCGGGTCCTATTTGGAGTTCCGAGACGTGAGCTTCTCGTATAACCATGTGTCCAATAACCTCTCCCACCTGAGCTTTTTCCCTGGGCGGGGGCAGACCCTAGGGATCCTGGGGGCCACTGGCAGTGGAAAACCACTTTGGTGAATCTGCTTCTCCGGTTTATGCGACCCGGATGAGGGTACGGTCTTTCTGGAGGGCCGGGACATCCGGACCATCCCCCCGGAGGAGCTGCGGCCCAAGTTTGGCGTGGTGTTTCAAAATGACTTCATCATGGAGGGCACTCTGGCGGGGAACATCCGGTTTTGCAGGGAGTTGCCCCAGGAGGAGGGATCGGGCCGCCCGGACGGCTCAGGCGGATTATCTTTCAAAAGGGGATGGCCATCCCGTGGCGGTTCAGGGGGCAAACAACCTGTCCGGCGGTCAGAAGCAGCGGTTGACCATTGCGGGCCTGGCGTGGAAAGCCGGACATTTTTGGTGCTGGACGATGCCTCCAGCGCGCTGGATTACCGGACTGACGCCGCCCTGCGCCAGGCCCTGCGCCGGAGATGGCAGGCGTAACCCAGATGATTGTGGCCCAGCGGGTGAGCAGCCTCCGCCATGCGGATCTGATTCTGGTTTTGGAGGAGGGCCGGGTCATTGGCCGGGGCAATCACCAGAGTCTGCTGCAAACCTGCCCGGTGTACCGGGAGATTGCAGAAACCCAGATGGGAACGGAAGGAGGGGAACCGGCATGGAAAACAGATCCGGCGTCTAGGCGCAGACCGGCAGAACCGACAGAAGCGGGGGTTGCTCCCTGCGCCTGTGGCGCTATTTGGGCCAGGAACCGGCTGCTTTTGGCTGCTGCGGTGGGGGCTTTCCTGGGCTCCAACATTTTGGCCCTCTTTGGCCCCGGCTGGGGGCCAGGCCATCAACGCCATTGCGGCGGGACCCGGCCGGGTGGATCTCCCCTTTGTTTGGAACCGGGCGGCAACCATGGCGGTGTTTTACTTGTTGTCGGCCTGCATGTCCTACACCTGTCCCAGTGATGATCCGTCTGTCACGCCAAGTGGTCCGGCAGATGCGGCGGGACGTATTTTGAAATCTGGCCCGCCTGCCGGTGGGCTTCTTCGACCGGTATCAGACGGGCGACATTTTAAGCGTCATCACCTACGATGGATACGGTGAACCGGTCTCTGTCGGCGGACCTGTTACAAATTCTTCAGACGGTGGTGACGGTGACCGTGTCCCTGGGGATGATGCTGTCCATTGCGCCGAAGCTGGTGCTCATTTTCTGCGTCACCATTCCCGCCACGATATTCTTCACGGTACATACCGCCCGGGTGCGGCCCTCTTCGGCGGCGGCGCCGCCCTGGGGGAGACTCAATGGTTTTACGGAGGAGATGATGAACGGCCGAAGACCACCAAGGCCTATGGCCAGGAGGCGGCAGTTCTGGAGGCCTTGACCAGAAAAAACCGCAAGGCGGTGGACGCCTACACCCAGGCGGGAGGCCAACGGCACCATTAATGGGCCTGGCTGTGAACTGCATCAACAACCTGTCCCTGGCTCTGGTCAGCGTCTTTGGGGCGCTGCTGTACCTGTCCGGTGGGATTCAGCTGGGGACCTGTCCAGCTTTGTTCAGTACTCCCTGAAGTTCTCCGGTCCCATCAATGAGGTGGCCAACATTGTGGGAGAGCTCCAAAAGCGCCTTTGCTGCAGCGGAGCGGGTCTTTGGTCTCATAGATGCAGAACCAGAGCCAGCCGACGGACCCGGAGGCCCGGGAGCTGGCCCAGGTGCAGGGAGAAGTGGCTCTGGATGGAGTGACCTTTGGCTATGACCCGGCTAAGCCGGTGATCCGGGACTTTGACCTGCTGGCCCGGCCCGGCGCGCTGGTGGCCATTGTGGGGCCCACGGGAGCGGGGGAAGACCACCATCATCAATCTGCTGATGCGGTTTTATGATGCCCAAGCCGGGCGCATTCAGGTGGATGGACAGGAGATCCGGACGGTGACCCGGACCTCCCTCCGCCGGGCTTACAGCATGGTCCTCCAGGATACCTGGCTGTTTTCCGGCACCATTTATGAAAACATCGCCTACGGCCGGGAAAACGCCACCCGGCAGGAGGTGATTGCCGCCGCCAAGGCGTGGCCCGGATTCACAATTTCATCATGGCCCCTGCCCCAGGGCTATGACACAGTTCTCCAAGACAACGGCGCCGGCATTTCCAAGGGCCAGCGGCAGCTTCGACCATCGCCCGGGCCATGCTTCTGACAGCCCCATGCTGATCCTGGACGAGGCCACCTCCAATGTGGACACCCGGACGGAGCAGGGAGATCCAGGCCGCCATGGGAAGCCCTCATGGCAGGCAAGACCTGCTTCGTCATCACCCACCGCCTCTCTACCATCCGTCACGCGGATCACATCCTGGTGATGCGGGAGGGCCGGGTGGTGGAGCAGGGAAACCACGAGACTCTCATGGCCCAAAAAGGGCTTTTACGCCAAAGCTCTATTATGCCCAGTTTGCCGGTTGAGTCCTCTTCACGGGCCATAGGCGCGCAGCGAAACCTGTTCATTCCCGTGACGGTGGACACGCGGGTCTGCCTCTACGCCCCTTTTCGGAAGTACCTGGGAAGTTTGCCAGCTGGGGAACCACCTGCTGCTGCGCTTCTGCGGTTTTGCAAAATATGGGAGAGAAATCAGAAAGCCATACCTTCCCCAAAAAAAGACGAACTGACTGTTTTTCCCTTCATCCATCCTCCCGCTTTCTTCAAAGGCGCTTCCGGAGCTCCAGCGCCTTTTTTCTATGCTGGGATATGTAGGAGCGGCTGATGTTGCATTGCTGAGCCACCTCCCGCTGGGGCAGGGGCTCTTTCCCGTCCAGGCCGTAGCGCAGGGTCAGTACCTTCTGCTCCCGGTCGTCCAGGACCTCCCCATGTACTGCCGGAGCAGTCGCACGTCCCCGGCTGCTGATCCGTCGAACATGTCGTCATCCTGGCAGACCACATCCATGAGGGACAGGGCGGTGCCGTCCTGCCGGTTTTCGATGTAGTCGGACATGAGACGTCCAGCGCTTTTCCGCTGGCTTCGGAAGTGCATGAGGATTTCGTTCTCCACGCACCGGGCCGCATAGGTGGCCAGCCCGGATGCTTTGCCCGCGTCAAAGGTGGACACGGCCTTAATGAGCCCGATGGTGCCGATGGATATATGAGGTCCTCCTGGTCAGAGGTCTGGGCGTAGTATTTTTCATAATATGGGCCACCAAACGCAGGTTGCGTTCAATGAGGATATTGCGCGCCTCCAGATCCCCAGCTGCAGCCTTTTCCAGGTATTCCTGCTCCTCTTTTTGCGGACAGGGGCTTGGGAAAGCTGCCGGAGCTGAGAGCGGAGGGAATAGAGCATACTGCTCAGCATGAGAATCGCCGCAGCAGAGATCATTTCCTCACCTCCTGCCAACCAGTCTATTCCCGACAGCAAGTCCCTATGTATGCCAAAGGGCAACAGCATTTACTTTTTACAGACCGGTAGGCAGGACCGGCAAAAACGTAACATGCTCCCTTCTGAACGAAACTGCATATCACGAGCTAAACTTCCCCATTCCTCAGCCGTCACGGCCACGCCGTGCCAGCTGGAAGCATAGAGTCGCTTGCCGCCGGCGGGATTGAGATCCCATGGCGCTTCGCCCCTGCCCCGGGGAAGGCAGGGCACTGCCGCGCCAATTTCTTGCGGTTGCAAATGTGTCGGGAGTTTGGTATACTCGAGAGGCGGGGAAAGGAAGGATACGCCGTGGGGAGCGCCCTGTTCCTGCGACCGGGTATCATTTCCCGGAAGGCGAAGGAGGAGCGACAGACATGAAAAAATCGGGATGATTGTTGCGGTAGAGATGAAAGCGGTTTTGGAGCGGTACGGAACGCCCTAGGGAGGAGGAGAAGGAATATCCAGGCTATCGGGTTCTGGTCTATGAGGCGGAGGACTATATCATTTATGCACTGAACTGCGGGCAGGAGAGATTGCTGCAGCTGCAGCCCAGTTCCTGATCAGCCAGATGCAGGTTGACTTCATCGTAAACTTTGGCGTAGTGGGCGGCCTGACAGAAGAAATGACCAAGACTAAAATGTGTGTTGTGGAAAGCGTAGTCCATTACGACTTTGACACGACAGAAGTTGATGCGGTTGAGGTGGGCAGGTATTTGACATATCCGGACATCTATATCCCAACCACGCCAGATCTGGTGGAGAAAGTAGAAAACCTGCAGCCGGACTTAAAAAGAGTCGTCTGTGCATCAGGGGATAAGTTCATCGGAAATCCTGAAAAAAAAGAAGGAAATGCACAGGGTATTTGGGGGCAGATATCTCGCGAAATGGAGGCGGCGGGGATTGTCTCACCAGCAAACCGCAACCGGGTGCCCTGCCTGCTCATTAAAATTGTGTCAGACAGCGTCAGCGGAGGAGGAGCGGAGGAGTTCCGGCGGGAACTGGAGCATGCGGCGCAGATTTGTCTGGATACTGTAGACCAGATCATTCGGAAGCTTTGATTGCGGGAATGCTTGGCCGGTAATTGCAGCGGCTCAACCATTCATGTCTCCTGGCTGCAGCGCCCCAGCCTTCCCCCGGGGCAGCGCGAAGCGCCATGGGATCTCATCACTTGCCGGTGACAAGTGACTCTACCGTTCCAGCTGGCCCGGAGTTAGCTGCGACGGATGAGAAATGTCCATATCTTACAGGCAGGTAGGCAGGATTAATCTAGAGGCAATGCGTTATAGAATTGTAATCAATTGCATACGGATAAAAAACTTAGTCAAAAAGCGGTGAGTCCTCCACGAGGCTCACCCGCTTTTTGAGAGCTGTTTTTACAGCCCATTCCTGGTGCATGCAATCAGGTCTATAAGCCGGGTTCTGTGATCGACAGCCATCTATCTAGACCCAGGATTGCTCCTGGGTTCCAGCCACCTCTTGGGGACGGCCGGGCCAGCCTGTAGTCCCACACACGGTGTTGCTCCGGATAGAGTTTTTCAAGCACCCCAATGTTCCCATGGGGCGGGTGCGCTCTTACCACACCTTTTCACCCCTTACCTCGCTGGCACAAACCAGGGAGCCTCGCCTCCAAACGAGGCGGTATCTTTCTGTTGCATTTCTTGTCCCAGGGTCACCCCGGCGGCGGGCGTTACCCGTCCTTGCCCTGCGGACCCGGACTTTCCTCACGGGGGCCTTTCGGCCTCCCCCGCGGCTGTCCGACCTGGTTGCGGGGCCATTGTACCCACATTTCCGAAGAATTGTCAAAGAAGTTTTTCTCTGACAGCCATGTGTGGGAAGTCTCCCCCGCCAGTGCGGAAAAGGAAATGCCGCTTTGCCCTGAGTAGACACCCCAGGAAGAGTTGAGGCCGTCTCAAGAAATTTTGAGGCGGCCTCAGTCCTTTTCGCTTCTCCGGCAGGCCATTCTCATGACCTGCCTCTGACACAGTTTATTTTGCCTTGGTCTCACAGTATAGGCACCGGTAAGTCCGGGTCTTGGGGTCTGTGAGGCGGAATACATGGGGCAACTCCTGCTCCGTAGAGGAGATACACCGGGGGGTTCTTGCAGCGGATCACATTGGTCAGCCGCTCCGGTAGGGTCAACTGGAGCTTTTCTGCCGTCTCTCCGTCCCGGATGTGACAATGCCGTTTTTAATGGAATCAATGTTCATTTATTGCACCTCCAGCAGCTTCAGAATCAAAGCCATACGCATAAATTTGCCGTGCTGAGCACCTGCTTAAAGTAGCAGGCACGGGGATCGGCGTCAATGGTAACGGCAATCTCGTTGACACGAGGCAGAGGGTGGAGAATGGCCAGGTCCTTTTTGGCCCCCGCCAGCTTTTCCGGCGTCAGAATGTAGCTGTCCTTCAGGCGGAGGTAATCCTTCCTCATTAAAGAACCGCTCCGACGCTGGACGCGGGTCATGTACAGGATATCCAGCTCCGGCATGACCTCCTCCAGACAGGTGGACTGGGTATAGGGAATGTTCTTGGACTTGACGTACTGCTCCTTGACGTAGCGGGGCAGCTTCAGCTCCTCCGGGGAGACAAACACGAACCGGACGCCGGTGTAGCGGCTCATGGCGGCCACCAGAGAATGGACCGTCCGGCCAAACTTCAGGTCGCCGCAGAAGCCGATGGTCAGGTTGTCGAAATGGCCCTTTTCCTTGTGGATGGTGATGAGGTCCGTCAGGGTCTGGGTAGGGTGGTTGTGGCCGCCGTCACCGGCGTTGATCACCGGCACCAAGGAGTGCTGCGTTGCCACCAGAGGCGCACCCTCCTTGGGGTGGCGCATGGCGATGATGTCGCAGTAGGCGCTGACCACCCGGATGGTGTCCGCCACGCTCTCGCCCTTGGAGGCGGAGGAGCTGGCGGCGGAGGAAAAGCCCAGCACCTGTCCGCCCAGAGACAGCATGGCGCTCTCAAAGCTCAGGCGGGTACGGGTGGAAGGCTCAAAAAACAGCGTTGCCAGGATCTTGCCGTCGCACTTATGGGCATATTCGGCGGGATGCTCCATAATATCGCAGCCCGTTTTTACCAGCTCGTCGATCTCCTCGGTGGAGAGCTGCATAATGTCGATCAAATTTTCCATATCAGTTTTCCCCTCCATTGATCCAGCTTTCGTCAGACGGGTTGTCCCGGAATTTCAGCAGACGGGACACATCCTCCGGCGCGATATAACCTTCCTCCGCGCCCACCTGGGCGATGGTATCCAGGTTCGTCAGGCTCACGTTCTTCACGCCGGCCTCCGCCATGCGCTCCACGCCCTTCTTCATGCCGTAGGTGAAGATGCTCACCACGCCCAGCACCTCAGCGCCTGCTTCCCGCAGGGCCTCCACAGTCTCCAGCACGCTGCCGCCGGTGGAGATCAGATCCTCCACGACCACGACCTTCTCGCCCTTGTCCAGACGGCCTTCGATGCGGTTCTGGCGGCCGTGGTCCTTATTGCCGGAACGGACGTAGCCCATGGGCAGGCCCAGCAGGTGGGCGGCAATGGCGGCGTGGGCGATGCCGGCGGTGGCGGTGCCCATCAGGACCTCCGCCTCCGGGTACTCCCGCTTCACGGTATCGGCAATGGCCTGCTCCACCTCGTTCCGGGCTTCCGGAGCGGTGAGGATCAGCCGGTTATCGCAGTAGATGGGGCTCTTGATGCCGCTGGCCCAGGTAAAAGGCTCCTGAGGGCGGAGAAAGACCGCCTTGATCTCCAGCAGACGCTTGGCAACGCGCACATTGATGCTGTCCATAGTTTGTTCTCCTTTATATCAATTTTTCTGTTATTTCAATCGTTTCCGTTTCGCGGCTCAGCCCACGAACTCCGCCACGCAGCGGCGGTAGGCAGCCACGGGGTCCTCCGCCTGGGTGATGGGACGGCCCACCACGATGTAGTCGGAGCCAAGCTCCTTGGCCTTGGCCGGCGTGGTGACCCGCTTCTGGTCGCCCACATCTCCGTCAGCAAAGCGGACACCGGGGGTCACGGTGAGGAAGTTCTTGCCGCAGCGCTCGTGGACCGCGCCTGCCTCCAGGGGAGAGCACACCACGCCGTCCAGTCCCACGATGGAGGCGATCTCCGCATAGTGCATCACCACTTCGGCAATGGGCTTTTCGATCCACAGCTCTTTTTCCAGCATGTCCTGATCCGTGGAGGTCAGCTGGGTCACAGCGATCAGCAGCGGGCGGGTACCATCCGGACGGGTCAGGCCCGCCAGAGCGGCGGACATCATGGCGCCGGTACCGGCGGCATGGACGTTCACCAGGTCCACATCCAGCGCGGACAGGGCAGCCATAGCCTTTTTCACGGTGTTGGGGATATCATGCAGCTTCAGATCCAGGAAGATCTTGTGGCCCCGGGCCCGGATCTCCCGGACCACGGAGGGGCCTTCCGCATAGAACAGCTCCATGCCGATCTTCACAAAGGGCTTTTCCTCTGTGAAGCGGTCCAGAAATGCCAGTGTCTTTTCCTTGCTGTCAAAGTCCAGCGCAACGATAACGTCTTTACCCATGATGTGCTCCTCCTATGATCTCTGTCAGATTTTCCATGCCGTACCGTTCCATCACGGCAGGCAGATTTTCGATAATGGTCTTGCAGGCATACGGCTCCACAAGGTTCGCCGCGCCCCGCCGATGGCGGTGGCGCCCGCCAGCATCAGCTCGATGACGTCCTCCGCCGTGGTAACGCCGCCCATGCCCACGATGGGGATGGACACTGCCTCGTAGACCTGATACACCATCCGCACTGCCAGCGGGAACATCCCCGGGCCGGACATACCGCCGGTTGTATTGGCCAGCAGCGGGCGGCGGCGCCTCAGATCGATCCGCATACCCGGCAGGGTGTTGATGAGGCTCACGCCGTCGGCGCCCTCATCCTCGCAGGCCTTGGCAACGGCGGCGATGTTGGCCGCCGTGGGGGACAAAATGATGGGCTTTTCGTCACCGCCCGGACCGCCTTCGTCACCTCGGCTGCGGACTTGGGATCCGCGCCGAAAGCCCGCGCCGCCGCCGTGGACGTTGGGGCAGGAGATATTGACCTCCATAACCCACCTGCTTCTGGGCGTCCAGCCTCTCGCAGACCTCGGCGTATTCCTCCACGGAAAAGCCGGGATATTGGCCATCACCGGCTTGTGGAAATACTGCTTCATTTGGGGAGTTCGTAAGCCAGCACATGGTCGATCCCGGATTTTTGCAAGCCCACGGCGTTGAGCATACCCGCAGGACACTCTGCAATCCGCGGGTGGGATTGCCAAACCGGGGCTGCCGGGTGGTACCCTTAAAGGAAAAGGTACCCAATATGTTGATGTCATATAGGCGGCAAATTCTGCTCCATAGCCGAAGGTTCCGGAAGCCGGAATCACCGGATTATCCAGGGCAAGCCGCACAGGGTGACACGCAACTCACAAAATCACCTCCCCCGGTCAAACACCGGGCCATCTTTGCAAACCCGGCGGGGACCGCTCCGGGTCTGGATGGTGCAGCCCATACAGGCCCCAAAGCCGCAACCATTCGCTCCTCCATGCTGTACTGCCCAGGAGTCTGGGCTGCCCGCTCAATCGCCTGGAGCATGGGCAGTGGACCGCAGGCGTAGAAGTAGGAATAGGGCCCGTCCATGGCGTCGGTGACGAAGCCGGTGCGGCCATAGCTGCCGTCTGCCGTGGTGACGGTGACGGGAGGCTCCCAAGGCGCGAAACCGGTCCTCGTAGAACACCTCACCCTGGGTGTTGAAGCCCAGGACCACTGCCGGCTGCTTGCCCTGGCAACCAAAGCCTGGCACAGGCCATACAGGGGCGGCACCCCAACACCGCCCCCAATAGCAGCGGGACTCTCCGCAGGGGCAGATCGTAGCCGTTCCCCCAATCCCGTCAGCAGGTTCAGCCTGGTCCCGGCGGGCATTCCGGCCATCTCCCCGGTGCCCTGACCCACCACCTTATACAAAGGGTCAGCCGTTCTGCGTCCCATGTGCAGACGGAAATGGGACGCCGCAGGAAAAAGGCCAGGAGCTGCAGCTCCACAAACTGGCCTGGGCGCCGGATCTCTGAGGTATCCCCCTCCAAAGTCATTTCAAATACAGCGCTGGTCAGCGGGCGGTTCTCCACAATGGTAAACATCTCGGATTTCATCTCATTCTCCCTTCCGGTCCAGCCACACTAGCCGGCCCTCTACCACAGTCGCTTTGCAGCGGCCAAAGACCGTCTCCCCCGCAAATGGAGTGGCGCGTCCCATGGTCTGGAACTCCGCCGGGTCAATGGGATAAGAAGCCTCCAGGTCCCAAATGCTGTAGTCCTCCCCCGGGGAAGAGGCAAACCGGGCACGGGGTGCAGCGCTCATCCGCTGCACCAGCGTCTCCAGGGACATGATGCCGGTCTTCACCAGGCCGGTGTACAGCACGGGGAACGCCGTCTCCAGGCCTACCACACCCATCAGACTCTTCTCCAGTCCCCTGCTCTTCTCCTGTGCGCTGTGGGGGGCGTGGTCTGTGGCAATCATGTCAATGGTACCGTCCAAAGCCCCTCCAGCGGAGCCTGACGGTCCTCCTCCGACCGGATGGGAGGATTCATCTTAAACCGGCCATCCTCCTGGAGCATGCCGTCATGTTTCAGCAGGTAGTGAGGCCAGTCTCACAGGTGACGTCCAGGCCCTCTGCCTTCGCCTGGCGGATCAGTGCTGTTGGTCTCCTTGGCGGAGACATGACACACGTGGTAGGCGCATCCTGTCTCCTTCACCAGGCGCAAATCCCGGGCCACAGGCCCCATTCGCTCTCAGAGCAAATTCCCCGGTGCCCATGGAGGCGGGCATAGACTCCATCGTGAATGTACCCCCCCGCAACAGGCGGTTGTCCTCACAGTGGGCTGCCACCACCTTGCCCAGGCGTTTGGCCTCCAGCATAGCTTGCCGCATCATGGACTCGGACTGCACTCCCTGCCGTCATCAGAAGGCCACCACATGAGGAGCCAGGCCCGCCAGATCTGCCAGCGTCTCTCCTGCTCTCCCACGGTAAGGGCGCCGTAGGGGTGCACCCGGACCAGGGCATCCCGGGCAATGGCCTCCAGCTCCGGCGCCAGGTGCGCCGGGCTGTCCGGCACGGGATTCAAATTCGGCATGGCGCACACATCGCTGTATCCCCCGGGCTGCGGCGGGTGCCGGTGGCGATGGTCTCTTTAAAAAATCGGTTCCCGAAGATGTACATGCACATCCACAAGACCCGGCAATAAAAAACAATGATCAATTCCAAAACAGAAACACTACCGCCACAGTAGGAACGAGGCTCCATGCAAGGAAGCTCCAAATCCCGAAGCAAAAACCTCCCCCGTCCAGCACATGGGCGTTCTTCAGACGAATCACCATGGGAGTTCCCCTCCTGCACTCAAAATTTCCATTGGGCGGATTGTACCACATTCCGCCATAAGCTGTCAAGAGTAAAATTGGAAATCGCCTTGCATTCTGTAAGAACGCAATACAATCAACTTGTACTTAATTGTACCACTTGACAAGGCAGAAAATTGTTGTATAATAACCACGAAGTGGGGGCTGCACCCGTCAGCTGACCGCAGCTCCCGATTTCAAAGGGGCAACCGCGTTCTGCGGCAGGAGGGACGGTTGCTTCTTTCTGTTTGCCTGCCAAGAGAATCCTGTAAATTTTTCAGGGAGACTGGCCATGATGAAACACAAAACAAACCGTCGGAGACTCCTGGCAGGAATTGTTGCCTTCATGTGGCTGGGATTTATCTGGGGCAATTCCATGCTCCCCGGTTCAGATTCTGCTGCAGTCAGCGGGTTCGTGGGGGAGCTGTTAGCTAGATATTCGGCCCTAAGGTACTGGGCTGCTTTCTTCGAAAAATTGGCCCATTTTACAGAATTTTCCATATTGGGTGGCGTGCTGGCCTGGAACGCCGGGCTGTGGCCAGTTTTCTTCCTCTGTCGGTCCTGACCGGGCTATTGGCCGCCATGGCTGACGAAACCATCCCTTTTCCCCCCGGCCGGGCGTCCATGGTACAGGATGTCTGGATCGACTTTGCAGGGGTCTTGGCCGGCCTTCTGCTGTTCCGTCTTGTGGCCCGCCGCCGGCATCTAAATTCAGATAAAGCCCCATAGGTTTCGGAATCTTTTAAGTATCCTTAAGGTTCCTCTGGTACACTGGAGTGGAAAGGATCCAACAATACGGATCGCCCTGCCGCTGTTTCCTGGGGGGCAGGAGTGGTCCGGGTTTTGTGCCTTCTTGTTCTCCTTTCCATCTTTCTTTCTTCCGTCCGGAAATCCCGTCCCAGATTTCGGACACCCAAACTATTCTGGAGTGGCTGCTGCAAATGAACCCTTTTGCAGCGGCCCCCTTTGCAAAGGCTCCGATTTCGGCTTCCAAAATCGAAGCTCTCCCTGATTGGCACAATCCCGTCCTGCCCCACAGCAGAACAGGAATTTTTTCGCTCCCCAGAAGGAAGCCGGTGGCCGCCTGGGTTGTATCACAACGTTTCCCAGCATGCTGAATCATAAATGATCAATCCAGCTGCTTTTGCGGCTGTCTCCTGGGGAAGAGTTTTAACCCCCAAACAGGAAATAGATGATGTGAAATACCCACACGCAGGCCAGAACGACCCGTCCAGCGGGAACCCTATGCATCATAACAAAGCCAATGGTCATGAGAAACGTCACCGTAGCGATAATCGAATCTTGGTTTTCCTGGTCATACCCTTTGCCTTGGACATAGCTCTCAAATTGTTTTTGTAGAGCTTGGTGCCAATGAACCAGATGTGCAGCCGTTCAGAGCTTTTTCCGAAGCAGAAAGCTGCCAACAGCAGGAATGGGAAAGCCGGAAGCAGAGGTAGCACCGCTCCAAGGGCGCCAAGTCACAATCGATGCAGCCCAATGCAAGGTATATGGTCTTTTTGATGTTCATCTCGTTTTCTCAGTCGTCTCGTTTCCTTTTTGTTTTCAATCATATGGCGTACCGTCACAGGGGATGGTGGAAGATCATCCTGGGGCCGAAAACCATGACCGCCCGAATGCTCTCCCGCATCTCCGGCCTATAGCAATGCACCTTGCAGTTGGAGCAGAAGGTTTTTCGTCTCCATAAAGGGGCATCTGTCACTGCGCTGCCGGGCATACCGATCCAGGGGCGGCGCATTGGGGGGCTAAAGTCTTTTCCGCCGTGATGTTTCTTGCAGTACAGGGCGATCATTTGGGAAACGAGCTGCTTTTCCCGCTCCCGCTTGGTCTGCATCCATCAGCTCATCCTCCCATGCTCCACGGAGTAAACCTGGCCGGCAATGCGCATGGTAGACGCCCGGTGGGACACCAAAACCACGGTTTTATCCCGCCCCTCCTCTTTCAAAGAGCGAAGAATCACCGCTTCATTCAAGCTGTCCAGATTGCTGGTGGGTTCATCCAGCAGCATCAGCGGCATTGTGGAGGAAAGCTCTTGCCAAACCCAACCGCTGCCGTTCGCCGCCGGAGAGGGTATCTCCCAGCTCGCCCACGGGGTATCATAGCCCTGGGGAAGTGTCTGGATGAAGTCATGGACAGAGGCTTTCTGACAGGCTGCCACGATTTCTTCGTCGGTGGCGTCCAGCTTGGCAATCCGAAGATTATTTCGGATGCTGTCGTGGAACAGATGGGTTTCTGGGTGACAAAGCTCTCCAAATCGCGCAGATTTCCAGTATTGATCTCGTTCACTGCCCGCCCGGACAAAGGTAATTTTCCCTTTCTGGACCTCCCAAAGCGCATGAACAGCTTCAGCAATGTGGATTTTCCGCTGCCGCTGCGGCCTTCACAATGCCCACAATTTGATTCTGAGGAATTTCCGCAGAAACATCATCCAGAATGACCTCCTCTCCGTAAGAGAACGAAACATGCTCCGCAGCCGCTCCTGTAAAGCCGTTGTCCGAGCGGCCGGTCACCTCCTCCACCGCCGGGGTTTCTTCCAAAATGTCCAGCACCCGGTTGCCCGCAGCAAAGGTGTTTTTGCAGGGTGCTGCCCAGGTTTGCCAGAGCTATCACCGGGCCGAAGGAGCTCATCAGCGCAATGCTGGGAATCAGAACGCCGTCAAATCCCACCGCGTGCCGCTGGTACAGCATGGCCGAGACAAAGAGCATGGCCAGGTCAAATACCAGAATCACGGTGTTGGTGCATGCTGCATTGTATCCGGCGGTGCGTTTCATCCGCTCTTCGTCTTTGGCAAGCGCTTCGGTGCGGCGGTTCATTTCCGCCAGACGCGCCTTCCCTGGCCGTACTGCTGAATCTCAGGCAATCCCCGAGACTGTCCAGTACGAAGCTGCTCAGGTTACCGGATTTGGTGCGAAACCTCATACCGTCTTCCCCACTGAGCCGGGAGGTGACGGGGGCACCGCCACACCGACTACCAGGTAAACGGTCAAAGCCAGCAGGCCCTGACTCCAATGGTACTGACTCATAAACAGACACATGAGGATGGAAAACAAGGTGGCAATGGCAGCCGGAGAGATGGTGTGGGCATAGAATACCTCAAGCAGCTCAATGTCGGGGGTAATAACCGAGATCAGGTTGCCCTTGTCCTTTCCCTCCAGCTTTGCAGGGCAGAGCCTGCGCAGAGCTTGAAAGACTTTGTCCCGGATCAAGGCCAACAATTTAAACGCGATGAAGTGATTGCAAAGCCTGCTCCCCCATGGCGCAACACCGCCCGCAGCAGCGCAAAAAACCGCCATGCTGACAAATAGCACCTGCAAGCCCAGAGTCGTTTCAAAGCCCAATACGTTCAGCACGGCGTATCCCCCAAAATGGTGATCAAGGAGGCGCACAGATGACCAATCAGGCCCATGGTGATGGCGAGGACCATGTACCCGGTCAGAGGCTTTACCAGTCCAATGAGTTTCCCCATCACTGCAAATCCGCTTCTTCTTTTTCATGCGTGGACCTTCTTTCCGTAGTGTTCCAGCTCCTGCTGGCAGCCCACAGCTTGGCGTAATGGCCGCCGGTGGACAGCAGCTGTTCGTGGGAGCCGCTTTCCACCACCCTGCCGCCATCCATCACATAGATTCTGTCTGCATCGGCCACATGGACCAGCCGGTGGGAGATCAAAATCACAGTCTTGGTTTTCGCCAGCTGATGAATCTGAGCCATGACATCGGTTTCACTTTCCACGTCAATGTTGGAGCTGGCTTCATCGAAGAGGTACACCGGGCTGTCGTGGAGCAGTGCGCGAGCAAGCGCCAGCCGCTGGCACTGGCCGCCAGAGATTCTGACGCCTTCTCTGCCAGCCGGGTATCCAATCCCTGCGCTTCGGAGGAAGTCCGCCAGCTTCACCTGCTCCAGCGCCATCCACAGAGCATCCTCCCCGGCATTCGGACAGCCCATGAGCAGATTTTCCCGAACCGTTCCCTGGAAACAGATAGCTTTGATGGCTGACATAGGTAAAGCGCTCCAGCAGGCTCTCCTCTGAGATGTCACAAAGTGGCACGCCGCCTACCGTGACGGAGCCGGTATAGCCCCGGTTCCGTCCATGAGAATGGAAGCAATCGTAGACTTCCCACAGCCGGATTCCCCCACGATGGCAGTCTTGCTGCCCTGGGGGAAATGCAGAATCGACGCCTTTTCAGGACCTCCCGCTCCGGCTCATAGGCAAAGTGTAGGTTCTGACAAGCAATGGTACAGTCGTTGGGAACGGGTTCCGTTTTCTTTCCCCCCTCCTGTAGGTCCATCAGCCGGAAAATCTTATCCGACGCCGCCATGCCGTTCCATGGCAATGTGAAAAACTTTGCCCAGCTGACGCATGCTGGGAATGAAAGAAATCGGCAGCCAGGAGGATGATGGCAAGGCAACCGCCCTAAGCCCACATGACCCGCCTCCGAATTGGGTCACAGCCACGATGATCCCTGCCGCCGCTGCCCCTCCGTAGGCAATGAGGTCCATGATGGTAACAGGGTTGAGCTGCATAGTCAGCACCTTCATGGTGATACGGCGGAATGTTTCCCGATTGTCGTTCATTTCCTGATTTTAAACTCGTCTGCCTGGTAGATTTTCAGGGTAGTCAAGCCCTGCAGATTTTCCAGGGAAGGTATCCCCCAGCGCGGTATACTGGCTCCAGTATTTACTCAGTAGCTTCTTAGCCCAGGTCTGCACCGCCGCAATGGCAATGGGGATCAAGGGCACGCATACCAGCAACACAACCGCCGCAGGCACATTCACGAAGCACAGCAGGAGGAACAAGGTCAGCGGCGCCAACATGGCATAAAAAACTGAGGAAGATACGCCCCAAAGTAGGTTTCCAATTGATCCACGCCCTCCACGGCAACCTGCACCACCTCGGAGGTCTGCACCTGTTCCTGTATGCGCTGCCCAGGCGCAGCAGCTTCCGGTAGATCTGTTCCCGTAGCTTCTTTTTTCACGGCTTTGCTGGACAGATACCCCATCCGGGCTGCGCCCACATTACACACAAACCGGAGCGCCACCGCGCCGATGGCAATGCAGACGGTCCATTGCAAATCCTTGGCCCCGGCACTGCCCTGGTAAAGCCGGGAGAGCAACCGGCAAATCGCACCGGTCATGGTTATGTTGGCCACCAGGGCGCACCATTGCAGCACCACATGCCCGGCAATGTATTTCTTGCTTTTCGCGGACCGCGCCGGTCAATCTTTTGTCTATCATCATACTTGCTCCCATACTCATTCCTTAGTGGTTGTTCCTTCACTCTCTCCAACATGGCTTTCATGGCGGAAAAGGTCTCCGGCTGACAGAATGCTCCATTTCGCAGGCATCGTGGGCCGCAATTTCTGGGTTGATGCCTAAGCCAGTCAGAAATCCCTGGAAAAACTGATGCCGCTCGTATGTGTCCTTGGCGATCTGCAATCCCGAATCTGTCAAATGAACCAGCCGGCTCTCGTCCATCCACACGTATCCCTCCTGCTCCAGCGCTTTTAAAGCAATCGACACTGTAGGTCGCGTCACTTTTAGCATCCTTGCAACGTCAGATCCATGCACACCTTGCTGGCTCTCCAGGATATAGATGGTCTTCAAATAATCTTCCGTTGATTTTCTCTGCTTCACAAAGGGAAATCTCCTCCTTTCTCTGCAACCCGGCGCAGCTTGCCCGAAAAAAGTTAGCATCTGCTAACTTTTCGATTCTCCCAGGAACGGTGTGATCGTCACGCCCCTAGTACTGTGTAACGCTTAAAATTGTACATTTTCTGGCTGACGGATCTGCCAGAGGCCCTAGGGGCGGCCTGGGGGTGCGGTCTCCTGGACGCGCCCCACCGCCTCGGGGAGCAGATGGGAGCTACGGTCCCAACCCTTTGTAGGGGCGCACCGTGTGCGCCGCTGGGAAAAAGATGTACGAATTCGCCGGAAATTTGGAGAAACCGGAAGATTTCACCGCCGGCGCGTCCAGGATGCCGCCACCTGCCACCGGGATTGTACCTGACTGGCCGGACAGTTCCCAAGAAAATATATACTTTTGGAATTACGCTGTACTACCTTTCAATCTCTTGATGTCATGTTCCTTCGCAGCGCCTCCAGGTAACATAGTGGGGGCAATTCTGCTTCCCATGATAACCTGCTCCGTAACAGAGAAGCCCTGTTGGGATACGAAATCCACATACGCCTGGGCATCCCACTTGTGATAGATCTGAAGCCCGGCTAGCTTTAGGAGCTTCGTACGCAGGCGAAAGCCGAAGCCCTGGCCATGGACAAAGGTTGGCGCCAGCAAAAAGTCCACCGGATTTCAGCACCCGGTGGGCCTCTGACAGGACCTTTCGGGTCCGGTATCACGTGCAAGCCGTTGGCAATGACCACCGCGTCAAAAGAACCTGGCGCATAGGGCAAGCAGGTCGCATTCTGAACACTGAAGTGCAGCCGGACAGAATGTACCTTTTTCCTTGCCTCGGCAATCATTTCCCGGCGCATAATCGGTCGCTTCCAGGCTTTTCACACTGCCTGCAAGACGCTGGGAAATCAGGCCCGTGCCACAGGCAAGCTCCAGCACGCACATCTGCCGGCTTAGCCTCCGTTTCATTCGCAGAGCCATCTCCTCATACAGAGAGCTGTTGCTGCCCATAAAGCCATCGTAGGAGCCAGACCAGCGGCCCCAGAATTGTTGATTCCCGTTGTCTGCTTTCATGACATGCCTCCACATTTTTCAAAGGCAGCTCTGCCTGAGCGCTTCCGCCCATAGCTCTGGGCACACAGCCGTGCCCAGTTGCGCCCGGTAGCAGTCCAGGCGGCGCAACGATCGCCGCCAAAGGTACGGTGAAACCAGGTGGAATTGTCTCTGTCATCTTCCCAACAAGGGAGAATCCTCTTTTCACATATGGAGCCGTCTCAGCCGACCTCACCGTATAGCCGGTGGCGGCAATGACGGATTTCAGCTTCTCCTCATCCAGCGGATTCTCCGCAAGAATCTCCGTCTTTCCCTTTGGTGTGGGAGGAAGTGACCTTCTTCACTGGAAACGCCTTGCGAATGGCGTCATTCACATGAGCCTCGCACATCCTGGGCATGCCATACCTTCCACTTCCAGAGTAATTTTCACCATCTTGATTCCCCCACTTTTTTATTGATTATATCAGATGACCGATGGATGACTCCCCATGGAGCATAGGCGCCCAGCCAAGGCAAGTGCAGTTTGGAATTCCTGGGCGGAGCTGTATCAGGCGCGGCCTCCTGGGCGCACCGGCTGCAGCGGTTAACCGATTGCGAAAGGAGCGTCTCCGATGACCTGGTTTAAAAGATATGTCATGCTGTGAACACGGAATAGAAACGTATGGTTCGGAATGCCCCTTTTTCTGGTGGAGCTTGGGTGGCGCATATTCTCCGCAACATTTGCAACCATGAGCGGCATGAGCGTCCGCCTTCGTTGTCATGCTCTTTTTAATTAGTATCTACTAACCAGGCCTCCCGCAAAAAAGTTAGCTCTTGCTAACCCTTGGCTATCATAGCGCACACCTCCGGTTTTGTCAAGCCCCTTTTCTCTGATACCCAGTCAGATTTCCGCCTCACGGCGGCCGCCCTTGCCTTTGGCCAGCCCTTCCCACTACCGGGCCGACTCGGGACTTTCACCCGATAGGACGTGGGCTCACCGGGCGCACGCAGTCAAAAAATAGGCTGTCTCCAAATCAGAGACAGCCCATTTTTCCATATCACTCTTACCCCCTGCTCCCACTCCTTGATCTGGCTGGCCTTTTCATATAACCGGACATAACTGTCATAGCGGCTGGTTTGAATTTCCCCGGCCTGCAGGGCCCGGGTCACAGCACAGTCCGGCTCTTTCAGATGGGCGCAGTCGTGAAACCGGCATTGGCCCAGATAGGGGGCAAAATCGGGGAATGCGTATTGCAGATTTTCCTTCAGGATGACATCCATCTGGTCTGTGTCAAAGGAGGAGAATCCCGGGGTATCCGCCACAAAGGTGTTCCATCCAGGGCGTAAAGCTCCACATGCCGGGTGGTGTGCCGTCCCCGCCCCAGCTTTTCCGAAACCTCCCCGGTCCGCAGCCCCAGGCGCGGCGCCAGGCGGTTCAAAACGCTGCTCTTTCCCACACCGGAGTTTCCTGTAAATGCAGTGAGCTTTCCTGCAGGGCTGCCCGCAGCGCCTCCACCCCGGCGCCGGTCTCTGCGCTGGTCCGGAGCACCGGGAATCCCGCCTGCTCATAGATCCGGCCCAGGTCCTCCGCCGGGTCCAGGTCGGTTTTATTGAGGCAGAGAATCACCGGCACCTCCTGGTTTCCGGCAATGGCAGCCACCCGGTCGATGAGGAAGGGATCCGTGACGGGATTCACATTGGCGGCAAACACCACCAACGCGTCCAAATTGGCCACCGCAGGCGGAGAAAGTGGTTCTTGCGGGGCAAAATTTCCTCCACCATACCCCCGGCTGCCGGTGCAGGAAATCTCCGCCAGGTCCCCCGGTGAGGGGGTGAGGCCTCCTTTCGGAAATGGCCCCGTGCCCGGCAGGTCACCACCCCCCGCCTCTGTCTGCACCTCATAAAACCCGCTGAGGGACTTCACAATTCGTCCAATCATCCATCCACCGTAAAGCGCAGGGTGATTCTCTCGCCGGTTGCGGCGGAGAAGTCCACCTTGAAGCTGCTTGCCAGTTGCCATTGACGTAAACGTCAAAGTACTCCCGTGCCTTTGCCTTCCAGGCTCACCGGCACCTCCGACGTACCCGGCTCTACGATGAGGGCCTCGGTGCAGGGGCTGTGCCCTTGGCAAATCTGGAGCTGGTACTCCACTGTACTGTCCGAGGGCAGCGCCAAAGTCACAGTTTTAGAAACCACCTGAGGCTCCGGTTTCCGTCGTGGGGGCGTGGTGGGCGGCGCTGTGGTCTCCGCAGGTCCCTTTGGAGACCTTCAGCTTCACCACCGTTCCCTCCGGCACCTCCGTGCCCTTTGCCTGATCCTGCTCGATCACCTCGTCCTTGGGCTTGTCACTCTCCACCAGGTCATAGTCATATTTCAGATTCTTTCCCGTCAGCATGGACGCCGCCGTTCTGATGTCCATACCCAGGACCTCGGGAACCGTCGTCATCACCACATCGCTGCCGGTGCTCACATAAGGGTCACCGTCTGACCTGCCGTCAGGGTAGCGCCCTTTCAGGCTCTGTGCGGATGATTTTCCCCTCTTCCACATCCTCGCTGGCTTCCTTCTCCACCCGAATTTCCAGATTCATACCGGGTAAATTCGAAGATAGGCCTCTGCATTGGTCTGGGGCTGGCCGGCAAGGTCGTCCAAAGTCGCCGTCTGGGGGGGCCTTTGCTGATCCACAGGGTCACCGTCTGCCCCACTGTGAGGATTTCGTCCGCCTCGGGGTCGGTAAGGTAACCGGCCGGCGGCAATGTCACTGCTGAACTCCTCCTCCAGAGTCACAGACAGGTGCAAATCCTTCAAACCGTCTAAATACTCCCTGGCTTTCTCCTCTGTCCGGTTTACCAGGTCACCCATCTGCCCGGTCTGGGGCCATTGCTGATTACCAGCTTCACCGTAGAGCCTTCTGCCACCTGGGTCCGGGCTACGGGGTCCTGGGAGATGACCTTCCCAGCCTCATACTCGTTGCTGTAGGTATAATCGCTGTCCACCAGACGCAGGTTGGGGTACTTTTCCGGATCGATTTCCTTAAATACCTCGCCCACGAAGTTGGGAACCTCCAGCATCGTCGTGCCGCTGCCCTTCGTAACCAGGACCACCAGAACCACCAAAGCAATCACCACTGCCACTGCGCCTACGCCAATGGCAATGAACAGGCCCTTGTTCCGCCGGGGCTGCTCCTCCTCCGCCTCCTCTGAATAC
>VOFG01004353.1_pt1 | contig 39563 bp, 48 predicted proteins | sample 5384171 | NCBI WGS metagenome assembly VOFG01 (sample SAMN12384726, study PRJNA508395) | human gut metagenome | isolation source: healthy gut F | host: Homo sapiens
CATATTTCTCGTCGTTCTGCTGATTATAGGCAAACTGCCACTTTCTGCCGGTCGGGAAGCCGCCGCCGCCGCGCCCGCGCAGACCCGCTGCAAGCACCTCGTCGATAACGGCCTGCTGCGGCATACTCAGCGCCCTTTCAGCCCGCGGAACGCCTTCCAGAGCGCGCCTCGTCGATGTTCTCAGGGTTGATCTCGCGCAGCCATGCAGCGCGACGCGCCGCTGCTTTTATAGAAATTGATCTCATCCTGCTTGGCGATCTTCTCCCTTCGTGGCCGGATCGACGAAAAGCAGCCGCTCCACGACCTCGCCGCCGATGATCGGTATCAACGATCTCCTCGACGTCCTCCAGCTTGACAAGCCGATAGAGCGTATCCCTCCGGATAGATTTTTCACAAAACGGCGAGCAGAAGCCGAAGCAGCCGACCTGATTGACCTGACCTTCTCCGAAAGGCCGCGCTCCACCACAAGCTGCTCAAAGCGGTGGCGGATCTCCGCCGAGTTGGACGACAGGCAGCCCGTGCCGCCGCAGAGGACGACCGCGCGCTTGCCGTTCGAGCCGTCGATCTTTGCGCTGAACGCTTCTGTACAGGCGCAGGCCTTTCATTCAAATCATGCGTACTGCAGATCATGCCTCCGCACCTCCCTTTGCACGGTATTCCGCGATCACATCAGCCACTGAGGCCACGCTCATTTTGGGGTAGACCTTTCCGTTGATCGAAACGGCCGGCGCAATGCCGCACGCGCCGATGCAGCGCAGGGCGTCGAGGGTGAACAGGCCGTCCTCTGTGGTCTGGCCGGGCGCGATGCCGAGCAGCTCCGAGAATTTGTCGATCACCTGCTGCGCGCCCTTGACGTAGCACGCCGTGCCGAGGCAGCAGCCGATGATGTACTTGCCCTTCGGCCGCAGGGAAAAGAACGAATAGAACGTGACGACGCCGTAGATCTCCGCAACGGAAATGCCGGTCTTCTGCGAGACGATCTCTCCTGCACATCCAGCGGAATATAGCCATATTCATTCTGGATGTCGCTGAGGATCATCATGAGCGGCGTTTTTCTCGTCCGTGTATCGGTCGCAGATCTCACGGATCTTCCGAGCGCCGTTTTTCACTGATGTGGGACATAGAAACCTCCAAAAATCGTTTGTTTTTGCGAAAAGCCCCGCACGCGCGCGCGGGGGTTCTCTCATTCTGTTTTGGAAAACATTGTTATTATATACGAACTTTCGAGCAAATGCAAGTATTATCGATCAATTTTTTATCGATACTGCCGTTCTTGATATAATTTCAGAGTTTCCTTTTGCTTTCACCCGATTATGAGCGAATCGACCGGCTCGAACCGGTATTTTTGTTCGCAATTCGGGTATTTTCATGGTCGACCTCGCTCCAGGAACATTGCTTTCGGACGGATCAGAGCGAGCCGTCGCCGTAGAGCTTGCGATAAACGACATATTCCTCCCCGTCTCGCTGTGCTGCGCAACATCCTCAACGAGATAATAATTTCCCTTAAAATGGCGGTAGATCCGCTTGAGCTGCAATTCCCGCATGGCGATGCCCCTTTCGATTTTTGATACCCTGATTGTAACCGACAGAAATTCGGAATACAAGTCTGGAAAATTCCGCCGCGCTGTGCTATAATTGTTGCAGTCAAAAAATAAGGAGTCTCAACCATGGATAACAAGCAGCGCTTTTATGAAATTTACAAATGCGTCACGCGGGACGGCGCGGACGCGCTTCTGAGCTGGCTGGAAAACTCGGATTATTTCACCGCTCCGGCCTCCACCCGCTTCCACGGCAGCCATGAGGGCGGCCTGCTGGAGCATTCGCTCAACGTCTACGACTGCCTCAAGGCCGAGATCGAGCTGGAGGGGCTGACGCAGTATTCCGACGAGACGGTCGCGCTCGTCGCGCTGATGCACGACCTCTGCAAGGTGCATTTTTATCGCCGCGGCACGCGCAATGTCAAGGAAAACGGCGTCTGGACGACCAAGGCGGTCTATGAGATCGACGAGCGCTTCCCGGTCGGCCACGGCGAAAAATCCGTCATCATCCTGCAAAATTTCCTCAACCTCGAGGCCGAGGAAATCATGGCGATCCGCTGCCATATGGGCGGCTTCGACACCTCGGTCAAGGGCGGAGATTTCTTCATCAGCAAGGTCTTTGAGCGCAGCAGTCTGGCCGTGCTCCTGCACATTGCGGATATGAAGGCGAGCTATCTGCGCGGGGAATGAAGCGATGAACGTCTTTCTGGGTCTTGCGTTTCTGTTCTTCATCGGCTCGGTGCTGGGCTGGTTTCTGGAGCTGATCTTCCGTCGCTTCTTCTCCTCGGCGAACCCCGAGCGCAAATGGATCAACCCCGGCTTCCTCGTCGGCCGTATCTGCCGATGTACGGCACGGGGCTTTGCGTGCTCTATCTTCTGGCCTCGCTGCAAAACCACGGCGTGAACCGCTGGGTGCTGCTCGTGCTGATGGCCGCCGGCATGACCGTGCTGGAATATCTGGTCAGCCTCTGGCTGCTCAAGGTCATGAAGGTGCGCCTCTGGGACTACAGCAAGCAGCCCGGCAACCTTCAGGGGCTGATCTGCCCGAAGTTCTCGCTGGCGTGGGGGCTTCTGAGCGCGGCCTATCTGTTTTTGGTGCATCCGCATGTGCTTGAGGCGCTGCAATGGCTGAAGGACAATCTGGCGTTTTCCTTCGTCGTCGGCATGTTCTTCGGCTTCATTCTCGTCGACTATGCCTATTCCTCCCACCTCATGCTCAAGATCAAGCGCTTTGCGCAGGACAACGATGTCGTCGTGCGCTACGAGAGCATCAAGAGCTATCTTTCCAACCTGCGCGCCCAGCGCGGCAAGCGGCATTTCTTCCTCTCGCTGCACACGGAGCAGCCGCTGCCCGAGCGCCTGCGGCAGTATTACGAGCACCTCAGGGAGCGCGAGGTCAGCTTTGAGCGTCTGCACAAAAACAGAAAAAAATAACGTCACGCATGATTTTTCCCGGCGGAGCGGCTCAAGCCGTTTCGCCGGGATGCTTTTTGTGCGAAAAAGTCAAAATTTGTTGAAAAAGTCATTGACTTTCCCACGGTTTGCGGTTATATTTCAAGCTAGAGTATTATGGGGAATAATGCTACTATTAATAGAAATGGGGAGGATAAATGTCCTAGGAGCTGATCCGTTTGACAGACCTTGTGATGGAGTTTGACGGGGAGCGAATTCTTGATTCCATCAATCTTTACATCAACGACAGGGAATTTCTCACCTTGCTTGGCCCGAGCGGCTGCGGCAAGACCACCACACTTCGTGTCATCGGAGGCTTTTTATCGCCTACAAGCGGCGACGTCCTGTTCGGCGGAAAACGCATCAACGAGGTTCCCGCCTACCAACGAAAGATCAACACGGTGTTCCAGCGCTACGCTCTGTTCCCGCACCTCGATGTCTACGACAACATCGCCTTCGGCCTGCGCATTGCCAAGCTGAGCGAAAAGGAGATCGACGAGCGCGTGACGGAGATGCTGGAGATCGTGTCCCTCAAGGGCTTTCAGAACCGGAAGGTCACTTCCCTTTCCGGCGGTCAGCAGCAGCGCGTGGCCATTGCGCGCGCTCTGGTCAACCGTCCGAAGGTGCTGCTGCTTGACGAGCCGCTGGGTGCGCTCGATCTGCGTCTGCGCAAGGACATGCAGAACGAGCTGAAGCGCATTCAGCAGGCCATGGGCATCACGTTTATCTACGTGACCCACGATCAGGAAGAAGCGCTGACCATGTCTGACACCATCGTGGTCATGGATAAGGGCAGGATCCAGCAGATCGGTACGCCGGAGGATATTTATAACGAGCCGAAGAACGCGTTCGTCGCGGATTTCATCGGCGAGTCGAATATCCTCGACGGCATCATGCTCCAGGACGAGCTGGTGCAGTTCTTCGGGCGCAGTTTCCGTGCGTCGACCGCGGCTTCGAGCCGAACGAACCGGTCGACGTGGTCATCCGTCCCGAGGACATCGACATTGTCGCACCGGACGCCGGCCATCTCTGCGGCACGGTGACGTCCGTGACCTTCAAGGGCGTGCATTATGACACGATCGTCGATTTCAAGGGCTTCAAGTGGCTCATCCAGACGACGGACTACTGCCCGGTCGGCTCTTATATCGGCATCCGTCTGAATCCCGAGGATATACACATCATGCATAAGAGCGAGTATTCCGGCATGTTCGGTGACTACAGCTCCTATTCCGCCGAATACGACGAGATCGCAGATGCGGAGGTCGGAGAAGATGAAGCGTAGATGGCTCTCCGGCCCGTACATCGTCTGGATGGTGCTGTTCACGCTGATCCCACTGGGCGTGGTGTTTTATTACGCCTTCACCGACTCCGTCAGCGGCGGCTTCACCCTGTCGAATCTGGGCGAAATTCTGGATTATTGGCCGATCTTCCTGCGGTCGATCTGGCTGAGCATCTTTGCCACGGTCATCTGCCTTGTCATCGGTTATCCCGTGGCCTATTTCATTGCGCACTGCAAGCCGGCCACGCAGCGTCTGCTGCAAATGCTCGTGATGCTGCCCATGTGCATCAGCTTCCTGCTGCGCACCCTCGCGTGGGTCGCCCTGCTTGAGGACACCGGCATCATCAACCGCTTCATCACCTCGCTGGGGCTGTCCGCCCTGCCGCTCATCCGCAACAACGGTGCCGTCATTCTCGGCATGGTCTATAACTATCTGCCGTATATGATCCTGCCGCTGTACACCGTCATCATGAAGATCGACCACCGCCTCATCGAGGCCGCCGAGGATCTCGGCTGCAACAGCCGTCAGGTCTTCACCCGCGTGACGCTCCCGCTGTCCGTTCCGGGCATCGTCTCGGGCATCACGATGGTCTTCGTGCCCGCCGTTTCCACCTTCTATATCTCGCAGAAGCTCGGCTCACCCGGCACGATTCTGATCGGCGACGTCATCGAGTCGCAGTTCAAGGCCGCCTATAACCCGAATCTGGGCGCGGCCATGTCTCTGGTTCTGATGGTTCTGGTCTTTGTCTGCGTCGGCATTATGAATCGCTTCACCGACGAGGACGCCGATGAAAGCATGGTGACGCTATGAGAAAAGTCAATCGTATCATCACCATTCTGATCTTCATCTTTCTTTATATCCCGATGATCGTGCTGGCCGTCGCGTCCTTCAACAAGGGCATGGACATTGCGGTGTTCAAGGGCTTCACGTTCGATCAATATAAAGAGCTGTTCCGCGACCGGCACCTGCTGGGGCTGCTGCTGAACTCCGTGATCGTCGCGGTGCTCTCGAGCCTGCTGGCGACGCTGCTCGGTACGGCCGCCGCCATGGGCATCCACCGGATGCGCGGCAAGCTGCGCTCGGCCGTCATGACCCTGACGAACATCCCCATGACCAACCCGGAGATCGTCACGGGCGTCTCGCTGGCGCTGCTGTTTGCCTTCGTCGGCACGACCCTGCGCATCCACTCGGTGCTCGGCTTCTGGACGCTGCTCATCGCGCACATCACGTTCAACCTTCCCTATATCATCCTGAACGTGATGCCCAAGCTCTCGCAGATGGATCCCCGACCTGACGGAAGCTGCCCTCGACCTCGGCTGCACGCCCGTGCAGGCCTTCTTCAAGGTCACGATCCACGAGATCCCTGCCGGGCATTCTCTCCGGCGCGCTGATGGCCTTCACGATGTCGCTCGACGACTTTGTGATCTCCTATTTCGTCACAGGCTCGGGCTTCGTGACCCTGCCCGTCGAGATCTACAGCTACACAAAAAAGCCCATCCAGCCAAGGTCTACGCGATGTTCACGCTGATGTTCCTCGCGATCCTGCTGATGATGGTCGTGATGAACCTCCTGCAGGCGCGACCACGGCAAGAAGACCAGAAAGGGGGCAAAGGCATGAAACGGATTTTTTCTGCGCTTTTCGCCCTCGCTCTGCTGCTGACGCTGCTGCCCGCCCCGGCTTCTGCCGCCGAGACCGTGACGATCAACGTCTATAACTGGGGGCAGTACATTGACGACGGCACGGACGATACGCTCGATGTGATCGCCGCCTTTGAGGAGGCCTATCCGAACATCAAGGTCAACTATATGACCTTCGACAGCAACGAGAGCATGTACGCCAAGCTCGAAGCGGGCGGCACGTCCTTCGACGTGATCGTCCCCTCGGACTACATGGTCGAAAAAATGATCGCCGACGATATGCTCGAGCCGCTGGATTTTGAGAACATCCCGAATTTTGACGCCTATCTTGACGAGAGCTTCCCGCAATCCGCCCTACGACCCCACGAACGCCTATTCCGTGCCCTATACCTGGGGCTACGTCGGCATCATCTATAACAAGAAGTTCGTCAACGAGGCCGATCTGACCGGCTGGGAGCTGCTCTGGAACAACGCCTACGCCGGTAAGATCCTGATGTTCGACAATCCCGCGACGCCTTCGCCATCGCCGAGGCCGATCTGGGCATCAGCCTGAACTCGCGCGATTTCGACGATCTGCGCGCCGCGGCCGACCTGCCCGCGCCCAGAAGAATCTCGTGTGCAGAGCTACGTCATGGATCAGATCTTCGACAAAATGGAGCGCGGCGAGGCATGGATCGCGCCGTACTACGCCGGCGACTACCTGACCATGGTCGAGGTCAACCCCGATCTGGGCTTCTATCTGCCCGACGAGGGCTATAACCGCTTTGTCGACGCGATCTGCATCCCCAAGGGCTGCGAGCACAAGAAGGAAGCGGAGACCTTTATCAATTTTCTGATCTCTCCGGAGATCTGCGGGCAAAATCTGAATATCTGGGCTACCTCCTCCCCATATTCTGCATCGAAGGCATATATGAGCGAGGAGGTCGCCGAAACGAGATCGCCTATCCCTCCGAGGAGCAGCTCGCCAACGGCCAGATCTTCCAGTCCCTCGGCGAGGAGGCCACGCAGGAGATGAACCGGCTCTGGCTGGAGGTCAAGGCTTCCGACGCCTCGACCACCGTCTATCTGATCCTGACCGGCGCGGCCGTCGCATCGATCATCCCGTGGGCGCTCCTGCGACTGCGGCGGCGGCGCAAAAGGCACAGCGCTGCGCAAAATGGCGCAGCCCCGCCTGACCGAAGGAGGTACCTTGATATGAACCGCAAGCACATCCGAGCCCTGTTGCTGACGCTTGTGCTGCTTCTCTCGCTGACCCTGCTCATCCCGTCCGCGCGCGCGGATTTCGGCGATTTTGGCGGCGACAGCGACTATGGCGGCGATTCCGATTATGATTACGGCGGCGATTCCGACTACGGCTCCAGCTATTACGACAGCGATTCCGACGGAAGCTCCAACGCTGACGGCGTCTTCTACGGCGCCGCGATCGTCGGTGTCATCCTCATCGTCGCGTGGTTCTGCGAGCGGCCGACAAGAAGAAAAAGAAGAATTCCTCCGGCACGGCAGGAAAGAAGCCCGGCTCCGGTGGCTCCGGTGGCTCCGGCGGCAACGCCATGCGGCAGGATCGCCTGACCCCGATTGCAAATTACACGCAGCTCGATCCTAACTTCGATCCGGGCGAGCTGGAGACCAACTCTCGAACCTCTACGTGCAGATGCAGCAGGGCTGGACGGCCAAGGACATCTCGGCGCTGCGCCCCTACTTCACCGACGCCTACTTCACGCAGATGGAGCGCCAGCTTGAGTCGCACCGCAGGCTCGGTCGCACGAATTACGTCGACCGCATCGCCGTTCTCGGCGTGAACCTGCGCGGCTACTACGTCGCCGGCGGCGAGGATCACCTGATCGCCGAGGTGCGCGCGCGCATCGTTGACTACACGCTCGACGACAAGACCGGCGCGCTGATCTCCGGCAATCAGAAGGCGGAGAAGTTCATGACCTACGAATATGAGCTGACGCGCACCTCCGGCCTGAAGACCGGGCAGGCACAGGGTCTGCACACGATCAACTGCCCGAACTGCGGCGCCCCGCTGGAGATCAACATGACCGCCAAGTGTCCCTATTGCGACAGCGTCGTCACCGACGAGCAGCACGACTTCGTCATCAGCCGCATCACGGGCATCTCGCAGAAGACGAAATAACCCCGCCGAAGGCAAAAATGAACCCATCAGGTGATGCAAAACCTAATCCACACAAGATCCCCGGAGCGCCGGGCGGTTCTTCTCCAAGACCGCCCCCGCCCCGGGTTTTTGTTTTCCCCTAGGGAACTTATAAGTTGCTCCTTGCATTCCTGTCCCGAGCTATGTTATACTGATTATATAAACTTTTTCCGTATCCCATGTTGTCCGAATCGAAGCGTTGTGCCGCAGCACTTGAGTCTCCGGAACATTGGGGACAGCCGCAGGAATCATAAGGTCAGGCAAGATCAATTCGCACTTCCCTTTCAAAAAACGATAGGAGGATTTCCGATGAAACGAAAGATTTTAGCCGCAGTGCTCTGCCTCTGTCTGCTGCTCGGCGCGCTGGGCTTCCGCGTGGAAGCGGCGGACGTGGTTGCCTCCGGCAGCTGCGGTGAAAACGTGACATGGACGCTCGACAGCGAGGGGACGCTGACCATCAGCGGAAGCGGACGCATCCAACGTGACGACTCTCACCTCGGATGCCGTGGTATTCCGTGAGAGGCCTTATCAGGAACGTGATCATAAAGGAAGGCGTGACGGGCATCGGAAACTATGCGTTTTCTGACTGCTTCGTTCTCACAAGCGTCACCATTCCGGAAAGCGTGACGGGCATCGGAAGCTATGCGTTTTCCGACTGCGTCGTTCTTAACAAGCGTCACCATTCCGGGCAACGTGTGGAGCATCCACAGCTCTACGTTCTACGGCTGTACCAGCCTGACAAACGTCACCATTCCGAACAGCGTGTCGAGCATCGAAGACTCTGCGTTCAAATATTGCACCAGCCTGACAAGCGTCACCATTCCGGACAGCGTGAGAACCATCGGATTCTGCGTTCTACGACTGCACCAGTCTGACAAGCGTCACCATTCCGAACGGCGTGTTAAGCATTGGACGCTCTGCGTTCTACCTGCACCGGCTCCTGACAAGCGTCACCATTTCGAACAGCGTGACAAGCATCGAAGACGCTGCGTTCTTCGGCTGCACGCAGCTTTCGGAATATGGGTAGCCCCGGATAATTCGGCTTATTCCAGCGATGACAGCGGCGTGCTTTTTGATAAAGCGAAACGAAACTGATCTGCTGTCCCCGGCAAATTTTTTCGGTGCATATAAAATTCCGAGCAGCGTGACAAGCATCGAAGACCGAGCGTTCTATCTTTTGCACCGGTCTGACGAGCGTTTGCCGTTCCGGGCAGCATGACGAGCATCGGAACCGATGCGTTCCGTAACTGCACCGGTTTGACGGACATCGCCATCTCAAACGGTGTAACAGAAATCAAAAGCTCTGCGTTCCAAGACTGCACCAGTCTGACGAGCATCACCATTCCAAGCAGCGTGACAAGTATCGGAGATGGGGTGTTCGGTGGCTGCCGAAGCTTACCACCGGGATATGGGTAGCCCCGGATAATTCGGCTTATTCCAGCGACGCCAGCGGCGTGCTTTTTAATAAAGCGAAAACGGCGCTGATCCGCTGCCCCAAAATTTCTCCGGCGCATATGAAATTCCGAGCAGCGTGACAAGCATTGGTAACTCTGCGTTCTCCGGCTGCAGCAGCCTGACGAGCATCACCATCCCGAGCAGCGTGACAAGAATCGGATTCTTAGCGTTCTACAACTGCACCAGTCTGACGGGCATCTCCATCCCGAGTAGCGTGAAGAAGATCGAGTGTCCTGCGTTCCGGGGCTGCGCCGGGCTTTCCGGAATATGGGTGGATTCGGATAATCTGACTTATTCCAGCAATGAAAACGGCGTGCTTTTTAATAAAGAGAAAACCGAGCTGATTTGCTGTCCCGGCGGCTTTTCCGGCACATATGAAATCCCGGACAGCGTGACGAGAATCGGAGCCTATGCGTTCTCCGACTGCGCCGATCTGACAAACGTCATCATTCCGGACAGTGTAACAAGTATCGATTACTACGCATTCTACAACTGCACCGGCTTGACCGGCGCGATCATCCCGGATAGCGTGACGCTCATCGCAAGCTGGGCATTCTACAACTGTACCGCCCTGACGAACGTCTCCATCGGCAGCAAGGCGTATATTAAAATCGTTGCGTTCTCCCGCTGCGACAATCTGTCCGGGATATGGGTGAGCCCGGATAATTTGATTTTCTCCAGCGATGAAAAAAACGGTGTACTTTTTTAATAAAGATAAAACATCATTGGTCTGCTGCCCCCGGCGGCATTTCCGGCGCATATGAAATTCCGGACAGCGTGACGAGCATCGAGAACTATGCGTTCTCCGACTGTGCCGGTTTGACGAGCGTCACCGTTCCGGAAAACGTGACGAGCATCGGACTTGATGCGTTCCGTAACTGCACCGGTCTGACAAGCGTCTGCTTTCAGGGAAACGCACCAAAAATAGGTTCCAACGTTTTTCAGTTATACGATGAGAGCATCTATAGATTTTTCAACATTCCCGGCTTGACGCTCTACTTTATCGAAGGAAAAGACGGCTGGACGACACCGACATGGGGCACGGAAAAATACCCGACGGCAACATGGGACGGCGTGAACGTTCCGCAGCCGCCGCATCAGCACGTCTACACGGTCGCCGTCACCGCCCCGACCTGCACCGAGCAGGGTTATACGACGCACACCTGCGTCTGCGGAGATTCCTACAAGGACACCTATACCGCCGCGCTCGGGCATGACTACTACGCCGCCGCAGGCAGCGACGCGACCTGCACGGCCGCCGCGTGGACGGAATACAATTGCAGCCGCTGCGCCGACCACTATCGTGTCGAGGGCGCCCGCACTCGGCCACGCGTGGAACGATGGCGAGATCACGACGCCCGCCACGGAAGAGCAGCCCGGTGTGAAAACCTACACCTGCACACGCTGCAGCGCGACAAAGACGGAGGAGCTTCCGCCTCTGACGCACACGCACGTCTATTCCGACACCGTCGTTGCTCCAACCTGCACGACCGGTGGCTACACGACGCACACCTGCCGCTGCGGTTACCCTACAAGGACACCTTTACCGCCGCGCTCGGGCATGACTACTACGCCGCCGCAGGCAGCGACGCGACCTGCACGGCCGCCGCGTGGACGGAATACAATTGCAGCCGCTGCGGCGACCACTATCGCGTCGAGGGCGCGCCCGCACTCGGCCACGCGTGGAACGATGGCGAGATCACGACGCCCGCCACGGAAGAGCAGCCCGGTGTGAAAACCTACACCTGCACACGCTGCAGCGCGACAAGGACGGAGGAGCTTCCGCCTCTGACGCATACGCACGTCTATTCCGACACTGTCGTTGCGCCGACCTGCATGACCGTCGGCTACACGACGCACACCTGCCGCTGCGGCTACTCCTACAAAGGACACCTTTACCGCCGCATTGGGGCACAACTATATCCCCGCGCGCGGTGTCGAGGCAACCTGCACCAGCCCGGAAATGTGTGAATTGCTGTGTACGCGCTGCAAGGACAGCTACGTTGTCGAGGGCGCGCCCGCGCTGGGGCACGACTTCTGCTGGGTCATCGATCAGGAGGCCACGGCCGACGTGCCGGGCTATCGACACGAGGAATGCACGCGCTGTCACGCAACGCGCAACGAAAACACAGTCATTCCGGTGCTCAACCGCGTGTGCGACGGCGGCGATAGCTGTCCGGGCAGAGGCTTTGCCGACATGCCGGCGGCCGGAAACTGGGCGCATGCGGGCATTGATTACTGCGTCTCGCACGGCCTGATGAACGGCGTCGGCAAGGGGCAATTTGACCCCAACGGGACGCTGACCCGCGCCATGCTCGTCACGGTGCTCTACCGCGTGCAGGGCGAGCCGGACGTCTCCGGGCTGGAAAACCCGTTCGAGGACGTGCCGGACGGCATGTGGTACACCGAGCCGATCATCTGGGCGGCCTCCAAGCAGGTCGTCAACGGCACGAGCGCTGCGACCTTCGAGCCGGATGCGCCGATCACCCGCGAGCAAATCGCCGCGATCCTCTACCGCTACGCGAAGGAGGTCGAGGGCGCAGACGTCTCCGCCTCGGCCGCGCTGGACGGCTTCGCCGATGCCGCCTCCGTCAGCGCTTATGCGCGCACGCCGCTCGGCTGGGCAAGCGCGCTCGGCTACATCAAGGGCAGCAACGAAAACGGCACGCTTCTGCTCAATCCGCAGGGCAACGCCACCCGCGCCGAGGTCGCAACGATCCTCATGCGCTATCTCGAGCGATAAACCAAACGCGGCCGTGCGGGCTTCAATCCCCGCACGGCCGTATTTTTATGCTCCGGGCAGGATCGCCTGCGCGGCGGCCTTGCCGCAGATGCTCTCGATCTGCTCCGTTTCGACGTCTCGGTTGACCGCTCCGTCGCGCTGCTTCGCCCCGCAGCCCGCCAAAACAAGCAGCGCCGCGACGAGCAGCATTCCGATCCATTTTTTCATGCGTCTTCCCTCCCTCGCAATTGCTTCTGTCTATCAGACGCAATTCGAGCCGAACCGTTCCCCCAAAAAGTGGAGTCGATGCAGCCGCACCGACTCCCGCTTGATTATTCTGCAATATAGAATGCCGATAAAACCATAACATAGCCGCAGCGGCGTAGATTTCGGATGGATCATCTTTTAATGCATCTGCCGCGCTCAAAAAATCCGGCCTCAGCCCTGTTCTGCCCACGAGCAGGCGCAGCGGACGGCGCGCTTCCAGCCGTCGAGACGCTCCGCGCGCTCCTGCTCGGAGATCGTCGGCAGGAAGGTGCGGTCGGCGGCATAATAGCGGCGGATCTCGTCGAGATCGCGCCAGAAGCCGACGGCCAGTCCGGCCAAAAAGGCCGCGCCCAGCGCCGTGCTCTCCACGCAGGTCGGCCGCACCACCGGCGCGCCGATCACGTCGGCCTGCGTCTGCATGAGGTAATTGTTCGCGCTGGCGCCGCCGTCGACCTTGAGCGCCTCGAGCGCGATGCCGGAATCGGCGCGCATGGCCGCAAGCACCTCGTCGACCTGATAGCAGATGCTGTCGAGCGTGGCGCGGATGATGTGATATTTGTTGCAGCCGCGCGTCAGCCCGACGATCGTCCCGCGCGCGTACTGATTCCAATGCGGCGCACCCAAGCCCGTGAAGGCCGGGACGACGTAGCAGCCGTTCGTGTCGCGCACCTTCTGCGCCATGTATTCCGAATCCTGCGCGGATTCGATCAGCTTCATCTCGTCGCGCAGCCACTGGATCGCCGCGCCCGCGACGAAGATCGAGCCTTCGAGCGCATAGTTCACGTGCCCGTCCAGCCCCCATGCGACGGTCGTGACCAAGCCGTTTTGGGAGAAAACCGGGCGTTCGCCTGTGTTCATGAGCAAAAAGCAGCCCGTGCCGTAGGTATTCTTCGCCTCGCCCGGCCGGAAGCAGGTCTGGCCGAACAGCGCCGCCTGCTGATCGCCGGCCGCGCCGCAGATCGGGATCGCGCCGCCGAGCAGCGTTGGCTCGGTCTCGGCATAGACCGCGCTCGAGGGTCGCGGCTCGGGCAGCATACCGCGCGGAATGTTCAGCTCGCGGAGGATGTCCTCGTCCCATTGGAGCGTGTTGATGTTGAAGAGCATCGTGCGCGAGGCGTTGGAATAATCCGTGATATGTACCTTCCCGCCGGTCAGCTTCCAGAGCAGCCACGTCTCGACCGTGCCGAACAGCAGCTCGCCGCGCTCGGCGCGCGCCCGCGCGCCGGGGATCTCCTCGAGCAGCCAGCGCAGCTTCGTCGCGGAAAAATAAGCATCGATCACGAGGCCGGTCTTCTGCCGGAATAGCTCCGTCAGACCGCGCGCCTTCAGCTCGTCGCAATAGGCACTCGTGCGGCGGCACTGCCAGACGATCGCGTTGTAGATCGGCTCCCCCGTCGCCTTATCCCAGACGACGGAGGTCTCGCGCTGGTTTGTGATGCCGATCCCGGCGATCTCGGCCGCCGTCGCGCCGATGCGCTGCATCGCCTCGACCGCGACGCCCAGCATCGACGCCCAGATCTCGTTCGCATCGTGCTCGACCCAGCCGGGCTTCGGAAAATACTGATGAAATTCACGCTGCGCCACGCTGCAAATGCGGCCGTTCCGGTCGAACAGGATGCAGCGGTTCGAGGTCGTCCCCGCGTCAAGTGCCATAATATATCGTTTCATATCTTTTGCTCCGATCCTGTTTCTGTCTCCGCAAAGGGCAAGCCCTTGAGCACGACGTTTTTCAGAAAGGCGAAGGTCTCCGCCTCGCCCTTGTCTCTCAGCATGGTCAGAACGTAATCCAGCTCGCGGCGCGTCTGCGGATGCATCATCGAGCCTTCGCGCGCCTCGGTCGAGCGCTGCAAATATTCCAGCGCGTCGCCGTCCCGGTAGCTTTTCCCGTGATAGGTCTTGCAGGCAGCGATGCGATCCATGACCATCTCGACGAAATAGCGGCGCGGCATGGGTACGGGCGCGTAGCGTTTCGTTTTCAGGTCGAGATCCGTCCAGTATTCGTAGTGATGGCGGTTGCGCCCCTTGTGGTGCATCCACGCCAGTGAATAGCCCACCAGCTCGCGCTCCCGGGAATTCGGGCTGCGCGTGCCCTGATAATATTTGACGCCGCTGTGGAATTCCGTCCACGAATATTTTGACAGATCATGCGTCAAGCCCTGTCGGTACAGCCCGACCCGGAAGCAATGTCTGCAAACCAGCAGGCGGTGCTTCGTGATCGTGCAAAAATGCTTCCATGCGTTCATTGTCTCGCTTCGCTCTCCCGTTTGTTCATCAATTCGTGCGCTGTCACGCGATGCAGCGGCGGTTCGCCGAGCGACTCGGCCGCACAGACCGACAGCCAATAGCCGTCCAGCGGCGTCGAGCGGCCGAAAAGCGCGCCCGCCTCCGTCCGGATCGGCTCGCCGCGTGTGAGCGGCAGGACGCTGAAGCCTGACGGCGGCAGCGCCAACCCCTTGCCGACGGCCTTCATCACGCTCTCCTTGAGCGTCCAGAGACGGAAGAAGCGCTCCGTCGGATCGTGCTCCATCCACTCCCGCTCCTCCGGCAGCAGGACGCGTCCGGCGACGCGCAGACGGCGCTCCTGCACCCGCTCGACGTCGACCCCGACCTCCGCATCGGACACGGCGAGGACGATGTACGCGCCGCTGTGCGACAGATTGAAGCGCCGGGCGCAGGACGGCGCCTCCGGCTTGCCCCATGCACCCTCGCGCAGCTCAGCCTCCCGCACGCCCAGCACACCGGCCAGCAGCGCGCCCGCGCCAAGGCAGCGCAGACGATCCTCCGGATAGCGGAAGCGCGCGGCGCGCGCCGTCCGCGCCGGAAAGCGCTCCCGGCAGAACGCCGCGTCCAGCCGCCGCGCCTCCGCCGTCGGCAAAAGAAAAAGCTCCGTCATGCGCGCCCCTCTCGTTCCGTTCAAAAGATCGGTTTCTATTATACCAAGCTTCGACACAGATTACAAGTCAGGATTCCAAGGATGCTCCGATTCATGGACACCATGCAATCTTTATCAAGTCAAGGCTTGAATAACGCCGGAATGCTCTGTGTATATCTGGCTCGGCAATCATCCGACATCCGCCGACGGGGCTTGATCCGGCGCTTCTCTAACACTGATTCTTGATTCAAATATTGAATCAAGAATCCCGTGTGCTAGGCACACTCGCATCGTGCGTATGCACGCTGCGCCGTCTCATGCAGAATCTGACGCGCCGTTGGCGCTATAAAAAGCTCTTCAAGCTTTTTAACAGATTCTAGTATAAGAAACCTCTGATGAACTCGCAAGAGCAACCAGCGAGGGATTTTGTTCCAAATTGAGGTTTGGAAATCGCAGGAATCCTTTACGTATTTCAAGATTTTCAAACCGATCAGTTGGGGCAAAAGACCCGCTGAGCGCCGCTGCCGATTGATTCAGAGGTTCCCTAAAATTTTAGGGTGCATTTGTTTCCATTAATGCTAAGTTTGGAAATTGCCAAACCTGTAACTACTCATGTGGTTATCCATTTTTTGTAAGTTCATGGCTCGATATACGCCAAAATAAATCACATAAGCATTGGTCGACGGATTCCCAAGTCTCTTGAATCACGGCTTCCGTCCCTTCCCTTGGAATTGTATAGGCTTTCCCGCATTCCACATCAACAAACAGATCAAACTCTCCGATAACGCTCTGCTCTTGCAGTGTGATATAAGAACCGAACTTCAGAAAGTTTGCCGGTGTACCCGGCAGCCTGCTCAAGTCTTCAACGCTAATGTTGAATGGTTCCGGGCGATTTATCGTTGGAGGGGCAAATGGCACTCCATAGACGGATAGCTGGACATTGCATAGATAGTATTGTTTTCCCTTACAGATAAATGACCGATTCTGCTGAAAGAGATTCATCCCGTTTGCAACTTGATATATTTTTAGAAGTTCGCTTGGGAAGGAAGGAATGTAGGATTGAATCAAATACTCCATAGCTTTTTCAGTCATCGGTGCAAAAACAATATGCTTTGCTATGGGGGCGGCTTTATTTTGAGGGGGTCGAGGTGCAAGAAGAATCGTTCCATTTTCTGCTATAGTGCAATTGTTTTCGTACTGAACCGTAAGCTCCCTGATAATATTACAGAATTCCATCACCCAAGATACCTCCCATATGTAATATTACGCAATTTTTTTGCATGCGCCAAAAAATGCTCCGCACGGGTTAAAAACTTGATGTTGCTTGATCCCCCGCCAAATCCGGAAAACCTTTAACGCTTTTCATATGGTGCCCCACAAAGCCGCAAACTTTGCCGGTCTCCAGCAATTCGGTTTTTTGCGCTGCTGTCCAAGCACGAGTGCCGCTTCCTGTCTCGCGAACTAGGGAACCTCTGAATCAATCAGCTGCGGCGCTGCGCATCTCTGTGCGAAATATAGTGGTCTGCCGAAAACAACTGAGCGTGGTCTCGTTCGAAAGAAATCAGGACATTTTGCAGGTTTTTATAATCCAGTCCCGCCGCTTCCATGTGCGGTGTATGCTTACTCAAAGAGGAAAAGTATGATGCAGGCAGCCCGCAGTGAGGGCATTTTTTCAGCTCTGTCGGAGATTGCGTTTCCACACTCCGGGCAACGAATCAAGGCCATATCTGTTTCCTCCTTGCGGCATCATAAAGCAAACTATACGTCAAATCCAAGCTTTTTCAGTCTTCCTCGTACTGCCGATGTACTGCGCTTTAGGGTAATGGCAATCTCACTCACTGGTACGGACTTCTTATATAGGTCAACGAGGCAGTCATCATGTTCTTTCGTCCATGGAACCCCTTGCTTCTGTGTCTGCATATTCTCTGCCGTGAGAATTGCATCCAGATTGTCTATGATAAAATGCTGCGCAGCATTGTTGTAAACGACAACCTGATAGGGTCCGTTGCTGCTCGTTCGTTCTTCCACGGAAATGCCGGTTTCTTCGCCAATTTTCGTCGGTCTTTTCGTGTGCTTTCCGTCTGGTGTGAGTGCCCATTCCATCATTCCAATTTCCGTGAGCCACGTGAGGATTCCTGAATAGGTAAGTTTTTGCATAGTGTCATTATCCGCCAGAGTATTTATCCGTTTGGCGATTTCGCTGGCCGGGATAGGTACCTCGGAATAGGCAAACTGACTTCTTTTCTCCATAGGGATTTCAAGAGGAAGCTTTTTAGGTTTCTTATTCACAGCCGTCTTCGTCCCGCCATTTTCAATTACCTGCCGCAGCACGTCAGATATGAAGAAAAAGCAACGCGATAACCGGACATTGTTGATAAGATCCTCGTCTGGTGCCATGGTGCCATCGATGGGATTGATGCCGTTTGCCAGCTTGTCCATATACATTTTTGCCCGTTCTATTTTTTCAAGTTCCGTCATACGTTCCTCCTTATCCTACTACCAACTTATTTGTCTTCTTCAAAAACTTCGCCGGGATTAGGTGCAATACCTGCTGCTTTGCGCAGTTCAGCCTTGCTCATCTTTTTATCGACGAGCAGATTCCAGAGCTTGGGAACCTCTGATTCAATCGCAAGAGCGGTCAGCGAGGGATTTTGTTCCAAATTGAGGTTTGGAAATCGCAGGAATACTTTGCGTATTTCAAGATTTTCAAACCGAGCAGTTGGGGACAAAAGACCCGCTGAGCGCCGCAGCCGATTGATTCAGAGGTTCCCTTAGTTATAGGAAATAGCCATCTCCGTTTGACATTCGACTGCAAGTGTTGATTTTATTATACAATTTTTCCCGTCACGAAGCAAGAGAGTTTCGCACTGAGATACGAAACTCTCTTGCTTTAACGTCAACATCATAAAGGCTTGAAATCATTCCGACATCGACCTGTGTGCAGACACCGGCCGTGCTTGCTAAGACCCTCCCGCGCCATAGGCGACGACCCTTCCGATTCATTTTGCTGCCACAGCCGAAATTTGGCTTCAATTTAGGGAACCTCTGATTCAATTGCAAGAGCGGTCAGCGAGGGATTTTGTTCCAAATTGAGGTTTGGAAATCGCAGGAATCCTTTACGTATTTCAAGATTTTCAAACCGAAAAGTTGGGGCAAAAGACCCGCTGAGCGCCGCAGCCGATTTATTCAGAGGTTCCTTAGGTCTGGAACGCGAAGCGCGGTCAAACCAGAGCTGTTCGTCAGCTCCGATCGCCTTTACTCAAGCACAACTTGTTCCATACAACCGTCCAACAGGCTGTAAAGAACATACCCGTCGTAGTCTTGATATTGATAATACTGAAAATGATACTCCAAGCCGGGATATTGTGCAAAGCGAACCGTAACCGTGTGCATGGCGGGATTGCCATCGAGCATCATCATTTTTTTCAGGCCGCCGGCTGTCGCGTGCGTTTGGAATAGCTGCGCGCAAAGATTTGCGTCATCGCCCTGCGGGCTTGCCCGTCCAGCAGAAATGTCACCTTTGACGTCGGAATCGTCCATCCATCGGCAAGATAATACCGAACATTTGCGGGCGCATCCGCCGAGTCCAAAACGATCAGCATCGGTGTCTCCGCTTCGGTAGGAAGCTTGCAAACAAGCTCTTGTTCCGGCGTATAACAAATCGGCTCGAGCTTGGATAAATCAACGGAATAATAAAACCGCCCCAACAAATCCGTCATGAAATATCCGTCTGCAGCTTCATCGTCTGCTCCGATCGTCGAGAGGACGTCGCTCAGCTCTGCGACCGGAAGATCGTCATGATTTTGGGCAATTTGATTGTAGAACGTCTTTTCGCTGGAGACCGTTTTTATAAGCTCCGCATCGGTCTGCGCAGCCGTCACCTGCGCTGCATCCGCTGATTGTTCGGTGTTTTCCAGAAGCGTGCAATGAGCAGCCGCAAAGAGCGCCCCCGCAAGCAGAAACCCGCACACGGTCAGGCATATTGCGTTTCCTTTGAATTTTATCATATTGCCCTCCTAATATAAAGTGTTTGACCTATTGGTAGATCGTGCTTATTTTGATTCTCACTTTCCATATCTGCGTCGTTCTGAGGGAAGAAAAATGAGTGTCGGGATAAACTCTATGAAAACTGCACCCATAAAAACTATGAATGGCGGAAATATCACAAGAAGCATCGGCCAACCGACCCCTCTCATAATAAACGCCAGAGGATAACCGATGCAGCACAAAACGCCGGAAAGCACATTAAACAAATTGCATAGCCATGCCAGCCACAGTATCACGCCTTTTCGTTGTGCACTCCTGCATGGACGCCACAGAAAGATGCGTGATATGGGTCGAAACTGCTTGATCCATGTCAGGTTACCCTTTCTTTTTTCACGCTTTGAGCGTTTCGGATAACCAAATTCTGCGATAATACCTACCTGTATGTACCAATTTGCAGCACAGAGGACAAGCCCGCAGATCAAGAAAAACAGGCCGATAAAGATCGTCTGTGTAATTGTAAAGTATACCTTTTGCTGCCATAGCTCCCATAAGGAAACGTCCAAGATAATCATGTTGTTCATATGGTATTTCTCTTATTCGATGATCTTTTCTGCAATTTCCGCCGAACAAATGCGCGTTCCGCGGTGCTTGCGGGAATCGAACGCATACAGTCCGTCCTTTCCGAGGATCAAGCCGCTGTGGTAGGCCTCGTCCAGCCGCTCCACGCTCCAGTCGGCCGGGTCGAGCCGGAACGTCCCCCGTGTAGGTATTTTCCCCGTAAAACGGCCACGCACGGCACTCCTCCGAACGCACGGAGAGATAGACCGCATGCGCATCTGCCGCTACGGAGATCGTGTTCTCGTTCGCCTTTTCACCGGTCGGGAACCCGAGACGGAGCGGCTGCACAGTCTGCGTCGGAATGTGGTAAACCTCGCCGCCCGCGCTGTTGAAGCCAATCAGCACGAGATCGTCGCCATACAGGAATGCCGCGCTCGCGCCTGTGCAGCGCCACTCCGTTTTGCTCAGTCCGCTTCCCTTCTGATAAATATAGAGCGGGTCACCGGCAAGGATCAGATATTGCGAATTGCCGAACAATGCCGAAACGCGGTCCTGCGCGTCGAGCTGCGCCAAAACCTCGCGCTCCGCTCCGTTCCAGAGCCAAACCGCGTGATCCTCCGTCACATACACAAGCTCGGATGCAAATTGTCCGATCTGCGCAACGTGCTCGTCTATTTTTCGCATGTTCCGTCATGCACATAGAGCAGCTGATCCGACCGGTCGCGGTACGCAATGCCGTTCCGAACCGGGATGGCGGCAATCGCACCGTCTGCGATCGTCTCATTTCCCGACGCGCTCGACCAAGTCAGCCGCCCACGCTGATCAAGAGAAGCGACGCCGTCCGAAAAGGCGCGGCTGTCCCTGCCCCGCATTTCGGCCACAGCAAGCTCCGGCGTATGTACCGGTTGGAGCTGCGCAGCCGTTTTCCCGGAAAACCGGTAGCCGCCAAAATAGACCGTAAGCAGCGACACCAGCAGCGCCGCAAGCAGCAGGACATTTCTTTTCCGTATCATTTCATGAAAGCCCCAATTTTTCCATTAGCTTGATGTTATTGTTCGGAATAAAGGAATATAACCGCAGCTCTGCAATTAATTCATATTGTGATTCTGTAAAGGCATTTGGACTCTGTGCCAATATTCCAATTGCGGCATGCATGCAGTTTTTGTGAAAAAGATTATAATAAATCATTTCTCCCTTTTCTTGCCCCCTTATAAATCGATTTCGCATATTTTAGGGAAGCTCTGATTAAATTGCAAGAGCGGTCAGCGATGGATTTTGTTCCAAATTGAGGTTTGAAAATCGCAGGAATCCTTTACGTATTTCAAGATTTTCAAACCGATAAGTTGGGGCAAAAGGCGCTGAGCGCCGCAGACGATTTATTCAGAGGTTCCTTCTGGATTACCCGAAGCATCCTGAAATGTCTCATTTGAGAAAGTGATAATTGCCACGCCACCACCGCTCAGCTTTAACTGTTCTTTTGAAAACCGGGTGCAGAGGGGGTGCGGCGGAAATGCCGCGATCCGCCGCACTGCCTCGCCTCCACACCCGGCGCTCTCAAGCTCTCCACTTGGTCGTTCCAGAAATAACAATCTTGGAATGCTTTAAGTATGTAAGTTCACAATACAGCTTTCTGTGCGTTTCTATGTCAGACAACTTGTACAGCCTGCACTCTTTTTCCGTTTGGCTATCCAAATAATACAAGTTTGCTGCCAAATAGCAACGCTCATAAAATGTCTTGCCGTTTCGTTTTGGTTTTACCTTACTTAACACGGAATAGCAGAATTTTTTTGACCATACATTTACATCGATTCGCGTCAATGGGTGTTCAAAATCTACAAGACTGATTTCGGTTTCCATATGTTTCCAATCCAGAAGGATGCCCCAGAGCAGCCTCAATAATTCAGCAGCAAAACAAGATTCCCGGAGCCAACGAGAAGACCCAATACGATAACCGCCTTTAACGCAGCCCCAAAGTTTTTGAAAAAGAGGTATCCTTGGTCGATATTGGTAGATAATGCGTCATGTATGAGTCCCCAGCCGCAGGCCACGAGAAGCGGTATGCAAAGTGCATGGAATGCCGCAGCGCAAATATATGGTATCAAAATCTTTTCTTGATAAAGGTACAGCTTTGTTCGTTCATGAGAATACCACAGCTTTTCCGGCTCAGTCGTCGTTTTGTTTGCGCCCGGCGTATGGCGAAACGCTTCCCGGCCACGAAGGTAGTCGATAAATTGTTGCAATTATTACGTTGGCCACACAGTCCAGCAGAAAGGCAGTCGACTGCCACCATGTCTGAAGGAACAAATAGGATGCACAGTTTACCGCAATAAGTATCCGAAAACATAACCAAATTCGATAGAGCCTGTAATACCGTTTAAACTCTTTTCTGTATTTTCTAAGATTGGGTTCAATGTCGTTCAAAAAAAATCTTATTTTGAACGTTCGATTTTACGAATTCTTTTTGCGCTGCTTCTCCCGGCTCCGCCTACGAGAAAATCGTTTAAAAGTATATGAGACCAGTTATAGCACCCCCAGGTTGAAATAAAATCCAAAGGATGAACAGAACCGGAATGCTTGTTTTGATTTTCACAATTGGCGAACCTCCGGCAAGTTGGATTTCTGACGCGCCACCGGCAGGGCACTTCCCTTTGCGCATACACCGGACAGCCGTCTCCTGTCTGCGCTGAAAGCGTCGACATTTTCCCTATTATTATACACTCCGCATGGGTACCCTGTCAAACCGATACGCCCGTCGCGTTTCGGTTCGAAACGCCATACTTTGGGCATAAAGACCACCATGGTTGCACCGCGTCAGGTACTCGTGCGTGACCGTCTGCGTCGAGACCAAGTGCGTGCCCCGCGTCGCAACGGCGTTCTCATCCGCCGCCTCAGCCTCAACCGGCTCGACCTCGTCCACGGACATGATCTCGCCGGACGGCCTTGTCGAAAACGTAATGAAGCTCCAAATCTTTAATGATTTAGCGATTTAGCGCGTTGATTTGTTGGCATAAGCAGCCTAGTGTTGGGCTGTCGGGGGACGGCTCTGCGCCGCTCGGGGAAGCCGCAAGCTGTCCGCACAAAAGCAGTCGGCGCTTTCACACGCTAACACTTTAGCGTGTTGATTATTGGAAACCAAAACAAGCGTCAAAGAGGCCGCTGCTTTCACGCGCTAACGATTTAGCGATTTAGCGCAATGGCGCAGCATCGTGGGGCAGTCTCGCACGGAATGTGGGTTCGCTGACGCTAGCCCTTGGCCTTTTGACTGCTCTTTGGGAAAACCGGGTGCGGAGGGGGTGCGGCGGAAATGCCGCGATCCGCCGCACTTCCTCGCCTCCGCACCCGGCGCGTGGGTAGCTGAATCAGCATTGGGATGTTGGTTTCTCGGGTTCTCTTACCGCGCAACGTTCTGAACTTTTATACGCCCAGCTCATGCGATTGAAAAAATGCCGAGGATATTCCTTTATATGGCACAGTCCACTCTGACGTTCGATGAAGCGGCGAATCGCATCGCACAAAACACTTGCCTGCGTTCTTATCAAAGCGCAAATAATGATGGTCAGTGATTGCAAGCCCATCAACCGCAAGTGCCTTGACCCGTTCCATGATTTCAGCCAAATTCGGGCAATGGCGCAGAACTGCTTCTTGAATATCTTTGTCGCGATTAATATCTTTCACATCAAAGACGTGGGCTTCCTCCAGTTCGCATCCATTGAATTGGAAGAATTCATACCACCTACGATTTCCTGTAACCGCACCACAGTAAAACGATGGGAAATTTGAGTTCCATTCCGTCAATGTCACGACTTCAAGCATTGGAAATATGCCGGACGCCTTAAGGCCGATCTCAAAATCTCCCTCACGCCAGATTGTTTCTACGTCCGGAGGTTCTTCAAGTTGTATCGCTTCACGCAGTTGTCCTGCACGGTTGAATTTATATTCGTATATGCTGCTTGCCGTTCTCTTTTTCTGCAAATGCCCTCGTCTCACATTACTAATCACGAATTCTTCAATTGGGCTTGGGCAATAAAATCCTCGGTGCATAAAACACCCTCGCGCAAACTCAATTTTCCGCAATCGGCTTCATCCAACCGGTGCGCCGCCGGGATCGGATCGTCCTGATATTTCTCAAAAAGGTCATCGATTATGGAAGCATAATCGCGAATTTTTGCTCGGTAGTCCATCATGATTCTCATTCCACGCGTGTAAAGATCAATTTGGAATAAGCACCGTTCCAAAGATTATCTTCGCGTATCTTAATCGTAAATGAATCCTGTTTGTATTTCGCGCTGCCCCTAAACAGTGTTTTCCCCATGCTGAACGGCTCATCTCCAAATTCACAGGCTTCAATCCCGTCTCCGAAGCGAAATCCAAGGAAAAACTGCTTTTCTTTCCCGTCCTCGATCAATGTTGTACGGTATCTTTGTTGTCCGTCCACAACAAGCTCAATATGCGGATCTTCGCAAACCCACTTTGAGTTTGGGAAATCGATTGGGCAATTCTTACTGAGTCTGCTACATCCAGTCAGAATGATTGTCAGCATGAGCAAGAGTGCACCTATTCGAAGGGCCATTTTATTTTTTCAATGTAATACGCACTTGTAAACACCCCACTATCAATATAATTTTGAAGATTATCGAACTCACAAGCGTATCTAACCCTTCCGGTAGAGTTGTACACTTTTATTTTGCCAGATACGGTAGCCGTGACAGCAACCGTGTGAGCACCCTTAAATGGGTTGATTGCTATAGGATTACCCGAATCATCTTGAAATGTCCCATTCCAGAAGGTGATAATTGCCACACCACCGCCGCTCAGCTTTAACTGTTCTTTTGAAAACCGGGTGCGGAGGGGGTGCGGCGGAAATGCCGCGAACCGCCGCACTGCCTCACCTCCACACCCGGCACAGATTAGTAGCTAATTGGATCGTAAAAATTTAAATAATGGTGGTTCAAAAGAGCGACCCAAACGCAACGGCATCTCCTTCTATCCCGACAAACCAGCGTCCTCCGACCTCATGTTGTAAAACGTCTACATAAAGTGCTCCGATACCTTTACGGAAATGCACACGCCATCCGGGATATCAAATTCTTTTACGAGGATCGATACCCCTGCGTAATGCTCGCGAAATGCCGATGCGATCTCATCGCGCAGGGCGATCGCATCCGCCGCCCGTTCAAAGTCCGTCTCTGCTAAAAAGCATTCCATCCGATCGGATTGAGAGTCAATCATAAAGCGAACCTGAAACGGCTGCTGTGAAAACGTAAATTTAACGTCGGTATAGCGCAGCTCACGCCAGATTTGATCTTTATCCGGTTCAACCGTCTCAGCGGGTTGTCCCAATTCGGACTTTAGGGCAGATTCTTTCATCCAAAAGAGATTTTGCGATCCTCAAAAAACCACATTTTTCCCAGCTGATGCTTGCCGATCACAACAACCGCAAAAAACAGACAAATGAGCACGAGCAGGCCGCACAGAATGCTTCTCAAAATTTTTCGTATCATAAGTCTCCTATATTCGACTACGTTCTGCGTTTCTCGCTTACCATACGCGCTCGATCGTCAGCTTTACCAAGCCCTTGACCCGTTTGAATTCAAGGTAGTTGACCGAAACGCGATAGAGCTTTCCGCCGATCCGATACAAAAACGACTGCGTCACGGTCGTGCCCGCTTCCGTTTTGGAGCGATAACTCACGCCTGTGACGAGGGCTTCTGCACCTCGCCATGCAGGTCGATCCCGTCCTGCGCAAGCGCATCGGGTAGTCGTCCAGCGTCCCGATCTCCAGCGCCTTGGTTTGCAGATTCTCCACGTCCGATCATCCTGCTGCACGATCGCCTCGAGCATCGCGGTCGTTTTGCCGTCAGATCATATTTCGTCGAGACGGTCACGATCATGCCGATCAGTGCCGCAAAAACGACCCGCAGAGGATGAGCCGCCAGCGCAGCCGTTTGGTCGTGGCGTCCTGCAGCGCGCCCTTTGCGTCAACTCATAGAGGCAGAAGACGGCATTGACGCAGGAGATCGGATATGGAACGAGCCAGTCGAACGGCGCAGGGATCACCACGCGCAGGAGCTTCGCGACAAGCCCCGAAACAAAGATACAGATGCAAAATTTGCCGAATCGGCGCAGATCGCTGCACATCAAAAAACAGAATGACATAGAGCCAATTGACAATTGGGATAAATGCCACAATCTTGGCAACCGGATGGTTCAAAATTCGTTGCAGCTTTGTTTTCATTTCTCATTTATATCCTTTAACTGCTCTTTTTAGAATGGCCGGGCGTGGGATGCGCGGCGGAAATGCCGCTAGCGTCAATGGGTGTTCAAAATCTACAAGACGAGATTTCGGTTTCCATACGTTTCCAATCCAGAAGGATGCCCCAGAGCAGCCTCAATAATTCAACAGCAAAACAAAGATTCCCGGAGCCAACGAGAAGGCCGATACGATAACCGCCTTTAACGCAGCCCAAAGTTTTTGAGTATCCTTGGTCGATATTGGTGAGATAATGCGTCATGTATGAGTCTAGCAGCAGACCACGGAGAACCGGTATGCAAAGTACATAGAATACCACGCAAGCGCAAATATATGGTATCAAAAATCTTTTCTTCTTGATAAAGGTACAGCAGCTTTTGTTCGTTCATGAGAATATCACAGCCCTTGCAAAAGAAACTCCATAACTGATTTTTATCCGCATCACGCCTAAGATAGCTTTTAAATTCTGCACTAGAAGCATAAGTAAATCTACGACCAAGTTTTTATAGTAGCTTCCTTTTTAAACACCTTGTATTTGAGCGTGTTTTCGTTGCTCTCTCTTGACAGGGAATTAAACTGTTTATGTTCAGTCCTGCTGCTGTTTCTGGTAAGAACAACAGCGTCTCTATACTACTGCCGAAACTCCAAAAGCCGCGGTCCGACATCGAGTGAATATTCCCACGTATTGCGTCATCGACCACATTGATATTCCACTTCCAACGGTTCTTATGGCTACTTGAGCAACTTTGCTACTGCACTTTGCCGCAAGAGCTCCTGCGCCTGCACCAATAATACGCCGTAACAGCGCCCGAAAGTGCAGCTACCGCAATATCTTTACATTAATATTCTGTGTAAGGCATCTGAAATGCTTGCGCCGTTCTTAACATTTTTAACAATTCCGTCCAACTACAGTCAGGGAAGGTTAACCATTCTCCGTTTTCATCGCTTGCAATGACCGGATTATTGTTGCAATACGCAAACATATTGCAAGAAACAGCGTCGCTGGAATCCGTGCTGGCGTGAGCATCGGCGTTAATGAACCTATGGTTTTGCTGGGTCGTAATGGCAACAAAATAATGAAGCCAGTTTCTACGTCATAATAGTAACCACGGTAACAAGCGGATTAAGATTGGCAAGGACGTGCTGGTAGTCTGCTTATTGATGATGCTGGTTCCGGCAGGGTATTGTCCAATGGTTGCCCCATGCGTCATGGGTGTGGGGTGGCATGGAATCTTCTCTGTGTAACCGGTGACGTTGCCGTCGGCATCATAACGAACCAGTCGGAAAATCTTCACCACATCACCTTGCTGGTTCAGTGCACTAGAAAGCAGATTTGGTGACGCCATTATTGGTGGAATACTTGACCGCAAAGGGTCGGCCTTGGGCATCGTAGGAGAAGATCATGATCTTGGCCGTGCTGCCGCTGCCGATCTTCTCATAAACGACCTTGCCGTTCAGGATGCATTGCTCATGCTCCGCATTCCCTACCTTTTATAGGTGCGAATGCCGTCGGCATCGTGTAACATAGTGGCCGACGTCTTGCCTCCGGTGGTAATGGAGCGTCAGCTGCCGCCCGTTTTCCACGTCAGGCCGGTGTAGGTCGTCCCGTTATACCAGTTTTTGGGATGCCGATCTCTAGGGGAGATCGTCGTGCCGCCGAAATCAGGTCGCGTCCACTGGGAGTCGCCATAGGTGGGTCTGAACGGTCGCGCCGTTTTTCGCACGCTTTGGCGTTCCCGCCAGGTAGTTGTAGGTATGGGTGACAGATTCACCGGTGCCGTCGGTATTGCTGCTGTACAAAATGTCTCCGTCCTGAGCTGTGTCATACTTCATAGGTATAAAGTTACGCCTTGTCATACCGGGGTTCGGCTTCCCCGAAGCTGGTTCGGCATACGGTAGCCCGCGATCAGGTTGCCGTTTGGGCGCAAAATACTCCGTCCGGGTGGTGGCCTTGCCGCCGGTCGTGTAATAAGACCTTGCGACGGTGAACAACGTTGCCGCTGCCGTCCGTGACGGTGGTTTTGCAGCCGCCGCAGCGCATCATAGGTGAAATGCAGCGTCTGCTCCGCCGTTGTTCGGAAGAGGTCATGCTGCCGTCGGTGGCGTCGTCGTAGGAATAATATTCCGTGTAGGTCTTGCCGCCCGAGCGTCCACGACTGCCGCGAGGAGGCGGTTATAGCCGTCATGGATGTGCTCCGTGCGCTGCACCGTGCCGCCGTCGGCGTCCAGCTCCGCGCTGCGGATCAGGCGGCCGAGGGAGTCGTACTCGAAGCGGTAACTCGCAAGCTCGCCCGTCGAATCGCCATAGCTCAAGCGCGCAAGCCCTTCGGCGTTGTAGGTATAAGCAACATAGCTGCCGCTATTATACGACTTTCTGACCAATCTGTCAAAACCGGTCGTAGGTGTGGCGACGGAATCGCCGTTGGCGTAGGTCGTGGATTTCAGATTGCCGCCGCGCGCGGTGTCGTCATTGACATAATTATAATAGGTATTGGTCGAGCGTGCGGCTGCCGACCTTGGTCGTGGTGGTCTGACCCCAGACATTATACGCAAAGTTATAATACTGGTGCTGCGCCGCGCCGCTGCGGTAGGTCTTGCGGTCGAGCTGCGACAGGCGGCCCGCCGGAATAGGTGTAGCCGATCGCCGCACGCCGGACTGGTAGGTCTCTTGGCGCGGCCGCTGCTGAGGTAGTATTCATAGGTCGTCTGCCGCCCGGCCGCGTTCGTCGACGTCGCGAGCAGCTCCGTCTGGCCGTTATAGGTATAGGACGTCGTGCTGCCGTTGGCGTCCGGTTCATAGCCGCAGGATCATACCGCTGCGATGCGTCTGCGGTTCAAATAGTGCCGGAATCTTGCGTCGGGTTCGCAGACGTTTTTCCTTTTGAGCCGCGAAGTTTGCTTCTGATAGATATACCACCCGATATGCCACGTCCGTAAGCGCACGATAACGATTCCACCATTTTTGCAAAACCCGCGCTTTCAAACGGAAGATACGCAAAATTCCGTTCTAAAGGCTCTTCCTCCCGCCGATCAAGCGGCAACCATGAACGCAGCCGCGTCTTCAAATGCTTCAGGCAGTATTTCACATAGTCGGGTCTCGGTCTTTTCTCTTGATTATAAATCAGCTCATCCAAAAAAGCTTTCGGACTGTGGGTATATTCCGGCGTAGAACCATCGTTTGCGAAATTGAAATGCGTCCCAAGGACTATAGTTTCAGCCAGCATTTGGCCAACTTTTTTCCTCAACATAATCTCCGCCGAGCCTTTGCCACCGTCCCTCGTAGAAAATAGAGAACTGTGCGGTTTTGATGGTATTGTACTTTTTGATGCACCCAAATGCAAAATCATCGTCCCGATCATTCCCGAAAATTCGCAGCGGAACGGGCGGGGATTGCAGATAAAGCGGCATTGCGCCATACAATCGGCTTGATTTGAATTGGGTCTTGATCTCTCCAAGATTGCAGCTGAACGGAAGGACGTCATCTCGCAGCATAAACCAATGAATGAGATCATTTTTGATAGCTCACGAACCCAAACCGTTCAAGAAATCTTGATAATACGCGCGTACCACATCCTGTATGTCAAGAATAATTTCTTTTCTGATCGATGCCCATATTACCACTCCCTGTTAACTATCTGCATATAAGCAACCACGGCTCTAAAGAGCCGCCATAATACGTTCCCCCACCGCTAAAGCTTGGGGGCATAACCGCTTGGGCAAAGTCCGACGACTAATAAACAAGACGTTGAATACGCAGGGTGCTGGCACCGGAGGTGGCGAGTAACAATCTCTTTTTCTTTCCTTTTTATATGGTTTTACTTTAACTTTTTGGGGTGTATAAACATAGTCGGGATTTGATTGATAATGCAGCAGTTACGCTATATGTAATTACTCCCTTTGGAGTACAATAGGTAACCAAAAAATGTTTCATCATATACATTTATCATTGAATTGTCCCGAAAATCTTCCCGCTTCCCCCAACCTGTAATAGTTTGTCATCGTTTCTTAAATGACCCGTTGTATATCTTGCCAGTTGCGCCTCCGCCAAAAAAAGATGGAAGATATGGGTTTAACTCTCCCATATTTTCCTAGTAGTCGGCTCGTAAACGTCCACACGCCCTATTAATGCACCATCACTAGAATAAACCCCAGCCTCTATATCGACCATAGGATTGTTATTATTTATTTCCGCTTGCACTAGCCCATGTATATAGCCAAAACGTGAATCCATCATGAGATACCACCAAATAGATTCCGTTCCATCAAGGTCAATTTGATTTGCCGGATTATTTAGACAATATGAGAACATATTGAGGCCTGCAAATCCCCTGACCGGTGCTGGCATAGGTATCCGCATTAATAAATCGACGATGCTCCGGATCGTAATAGCGCGACTGCAAATAGTAAAAAGCCGGTCTCCGTATCGTAGTAATACCCGCGATAGCGCAACGGATTTATGCCCGCCATATCGCCATCAACAGATAAAACTCTGCCCCCGCATCGTACTCATAGAGGCGACCTCTGCGCCGTTCTCATCGATGAGCTTCACGACGTCGCCTTGGAGGTTCAGAACGTAATAATAGGTTTGAGGAGCATCGTTGGCGCGTTGATACGTCATTGCAAACGGACGTCCCAAATCATCATAGAAGAAGTCAATCGATTCGGTTCGCCAGCTCTGCCTGACGACCTTTCCGTTTTGCGTCACAAAGGTATATGTGCAGGTCAGACCGCGCTGGTTGATCGGGATGGTTTTTGTCTTCCGAATACCGTCTGCGTCATATGTATAGGTCGATTTCAGAACCGCTCCGAATGCGTGCGTTGTGCTGGTTTTTAATTGACGACCATTCGTCCACGTCATGGTGCGGCCAAAATACGACGTCGGATTGCCGCTTGCGTCGTAGGTGATTGCCTGACCGTCGACCTCCGTCAGCAAATCCGCCCATTCGGAATCCCCATAGCCATACGTCTTGGTGGTTGTCTCGCCGTCCTCCGTGCGGGTTTCGGAAAGGATATTCCCGGCGGTGTCGTAGGTATAGGAGATGGTGCGGGTGATGTTGCCCTCGGCCGTGCCCTCAACGTTGTAATAGGTCTCCTTGGTGAGCTGGTTCTGCGCGTCGTACTCATAGGCGACGAGGGTATAGAACGGTTTGGTGCTCTGGGAAATGCGCGTGATGTTGCCAAGGGCATCATAGGTATACTTCTTGCCCTCAAGCACCTCGCCGTTGGCGTTGCGGACGTTGCGGTACTGCACCTGTGGTGGTGCGGCTTGCGTCAAGGTCACGGAAGGCATAGGCCGTGGGTGTAGACGGTCGAGCCGTTTAACGCGACCTTGCTGCGCGTCAGGCGGCGCAGCGTGTCGTACTGGTAGTCGATCACCGCGCCCGTGGCCGTGGTCATCTGCGTCAGCGCGCCGTCGCCGTTTTTGTTGGTGTCGGACGGGTCGTCATAGACGTAGCTTTCGGAATAGGTCTTGCCGCCGAGCGTCCACGACTGCCGCGAGGCGGTTATAGCCGTCGTAGATGTGCTCCGTGCGCTGCACCGTGCCGCCGTCGGCGTCCAGCTCCGCGCTGCGGATCAAGCGGCCGAGGGAGTCGTACTCGAAGCGGTAACTCGCAAGCTCGCCCGTCGAATCGCCGTAGCTCAACCGCGCAAGAGAGCCTTCTGCGTTGTAAGTATAGGCAACGTAACTACCGCTATTATACGACTTCCTGACCAATCTGTCAAACCGGTCATAGGTGTAGCTGACGGAGTCGCCGTTGGCGTAGGTCGTGGATTTCAGATTGCCGCCGCGCGCGGTGTCGTTACATGCGCCAGTCAGTCCGCTTCCGATAAAAATCCGGCGTACACGAGCAGATCAAGCCAAGGCTTCCCGGAGTAAGTTTGAGGATAATTCGATAGAGAACTGTTCATCCGTCACAATTCCTTGATCCACCAGATCGTGATATAGCTCCATATACGGCCAGTGTTCTTCGACGCGACCGTTATCGTTCTGGTCAATCATGACAGCCGCACCCAATATCCATATTTCCGGAACGTCCCCGAGCACCGTATCCCCGGCACATCCGGACTTTGAAAATAAACTTCCATGTAAGAGCTGTTTTCACATCGCTGTTCGATTTCCGTTTTTTCCACATAGCCCTGTCTGAGCCAATTTGAATTCTCGCTTTCGGATGCGGCAATAAAATTTAGCAGGCGGAATAGTCTCGGATCGTCCGGCGCGATTTCCTCGACCGTCCCGTCATGAAAAAGCAGGGCATGATCCACCGGTGCAAATTGGTATTCATAATGTTCATACGCATGATCCGAGAATGACTGAAGCTCCGGCAGGTCCGCGACGGCGGCATTCAGCCGGGACGCTGCGCAGCGGACGGACTCTCGTTCCGTTCAATACTACGCAGCCACGGAGAAGCATTACAAGCACAAGCAGAAATAAGTTGAAAGCAAAGCGTCTTATTTTCATGTTGTGATCCCCCCTAATTACCATACAGAAATGAAAATACATGGCACGCGGCCTCCCCACCCGGAATCAACGTTTTGCAAGAGTACGTCACGCGATTTTACCGGTCGTCGACCAGAGAATCTTCCTGTCCGCTCCGGGGCGTGTCACGGAAACATACCTCGCGCGACCACAGAAGCGAACCATCCAGTACGAGCGGTAGCATTCGTATGTTCGCCCGTTCCGTTCGAGAATCAAGCGCCCCGTGTGGTGCTCCCACCCCGAAACTGCTCGGCCTCGGTATAGGTGCGATCGGACGTTGGCTCACAGCTCAGGCGATTTCCCGACAAGTCAAAGGTCAGCAACAGATCATCCCGAAATGTGAACACGCGCACATACTCGTTGCTGCAAAAACCGCCATGTCGCCGCCTGCCGTCTCCTCAGCAGTGAAATCGTGAACAAAGCAAAGCGCACCGTCCTCCGAATAGCACCAAAGCCGTTGCTCGTCCATGCTCGCAAAGGCGATCAGGCTGCCGTCCGGCGAAACATCCGCCGTGTCGATCTGTGTTTTGCCGTTTAAGTAAAAAGATATGCAGGAAAAGCAGCATGACCACGGTCAAGACCAGCGTTGAAATCATACCTTTTCGCGTGATGCCTTGATCGGCAAGGCGCTGCTTCAAATAGTCAAGCAGTCTCATTTTTCCTCCCCATACACCCATTCTTTTACGCGTTTTGGCAAGTTAATTGTAGGCATAATCTTTTTGACATATGTTTTACTCTTAATCTTATGAATTTCTTTGAATGGTAATTGTGTGCCAATGCCAGCGCTTAGTTGCCATCCAGTATCCTTTCCTTTGTCGTCTAGTATAGCATCAAAACCAGTCGTTGAGCCACCTATAGATAACGACGATCCTTTTAAATCTTCGACCTTTTTTCTTGTCTGTTACTTGCATCGATACGTTAGCCCCACCGAGATTCCAATCTGTGACGATGGATCTATTGAGCCAGAACTTGCTACACTTGCCTGTACGCCTATATCATCATCGGCTACAACCACTCCTACGCTCACCGAAAACCCCCATCCAAAGAACCAAAAAGGAAAGGCCAATTGAGACTCCGAACGAAGTTTGTCCTTTAGGATCAGAGGCCAAAATAGGGTTATTCTCGCAATATGCAAACATGTTGCACGAAATGGGATTTTTAGGGAACCTCTGATTAAATCGCAAGAGTGGTCAGCGAGGGATTTTTTGTTCCAGATCGAGGTTTGAAAATTGCAGGAATCCTTTTCGTATTTCAAGATTTTCAAACCGATAAGTTGGGGCAAAAGACCCACTGAGCGCCGCAGACGATTTATTCAGAGGTTCCCTAGGAAATCCGGATTGCGCTGGCAGTGCCTCGAAGTCGTGCGATACGGCCAGGCAGTTCTAGGTACGCGTTGTAGTCCGCTCAGCACTTTAACGTGCTAACGATTTAGCGCGGTGACTTGCGTCTATGGATAGCCTGCGGTGGGGTGGGGGCGCTGGCGCTAGCCCTTAGCCTTTTGACCATTTTGGGGGAAAACCGGGTGCGGAGGGGTGCGGCGGAAATGCCGCGAACCGACGCACTTCCTCGCCTCCGCACCCGGCGCGAGAATAATGAAATTAGGATTCGTAATCTGGGAAATCTGTACTGCCCTGACGCGATGGTAATGAAATTAGATATAGGCATCTATGAAATCCAGACCAGCTTAACACTTCGGTAATGAAATTAAGAGTAGTAATCTGGGAAATCCGGGCTGCTCTAACAGTGCCTCGAAGTCGTGCGATACGGCCAGGCAGTTCTGGGTACGCGTTGTAGTCCGCTCAGCACTTTAACGTGCTAACGATTTAGCGCGGTGACTTGCGTCTATGGATAGCCTGCGGTGAGGTGGGGGCGCTGGCGCTAGCCCTTAGCCTTTTGACCATTTTGGGGGAAAACCGGGTGCGGAGGGGGTGCGGCGGAAATGCCGCGATCCGCCGCACTTCCTCACCTCCACACCCGGCGCTATTCTCACGGGTATTGGTATTATTTTTGGTCTTACGCTTCTCTGCTCGCAGGAAAATCACAAAAGCGCCAATCAGAATCGCGTCATTCGTTAATGAGCCGATCATCAAAAGCCTGTCTAGTGCGGGGCTTTTCTATGCCGCTTGACTGCAACAGGCGGCTATCAGAATTGTACTCCACACAGTGCTAAGATGGTAATAAGAGATGAAAACAACAGAAAAACCCCAAAAAGCAAAGACCAATCAGCGAAGCCGTTCGAGCGTTTTCATACCCGCTCGCTTAGAATGATGATACACGAGGGCAAGCAGAGGGTATAAATATAGTAACAGTATAAACTGGATAAACAAATGCTGGGCGCTGAGTATGGGGATCATATAGTCTTCCGTGTTCTGATAGCGAACCAGTGTCCACACAAAGCTGATCGCGCCGGCAGCGGCATAAGAAATTGCCCACAAAAGCGCCAATCTCTTTGCAAGCTTCTGATGATGATTCATTTCATTCATTAAAATATCTCCCTTAAATCACGGAAAAATCCGCCAAAATCGAAACCTATATCAACTGAGGCACCAAGAAACAAAAGATATCCTTTTGCACTAAAGATCGACACGCTATCCTTTTTTACTATCTACCACACTCCAAGTGTTAGTATCAATACTATTTCCTTTCTCTCTATAAGAGTATGACGCCGTTCCAAAATCCATTCCCATCACCGTTGCTGTCGCACCAGAGTATATTTCTTGACCAAAGCGCCAATTTCCGTCATTGAGTTGCAGCGACCCATAATTTACATATGCACCAGCGCCAACTCCCACATAGTCGAATACAGTGCCTTCAAGATACAATCCTGCCCAATGCCGATTGAGAAGTCGAGATTATTATACAAAGATGCGCCAACGCGCTCAACTTTGTCCCATACAACTACGGCTGTATCTGCTATCCAATCCGCTGCTTCTTCCAATTTGTCGCCCGCCCAATCCAGCGCTTCGCCACCTTTGTCGCAAATCCAATCCCAAGCATCTTCGCCCCACCAGCATCCAGCGGAATCCACTCTGCGTACAGGATTGTTGCTGCAATAGGCGAACATATTGTAGCCAAGGATGCCCTGACCGGTTCCGGCGTAAGAATCTGCATTGATGAATCTTCTGTTGGCGGGGTCGTAGTAGCGGGATTGGAGGTAATAGAATCCGGTTTCGGAATCGTAGTAATACCCGCGGTAGCGAGGGGGTTGGTGCTTTGCCATGCTTCCGGACTGCGAAAGAACGTTGCCCCATGCGTCATACTCATAGGAAGCGACCTCTGCGCCACTCACATCGACGAGCTTCACGACGTCGCCTTGGAGGTTCAGGACGTAGTAATACGTTTTCGGCTGGGCGCTCAGCTGGTCGACCATGGCGAACGGCTTGCCCGATTCGTCATAGATGAAATCGAGCACCGACGTGACCGTACCGTCCGTCTCTGACCGTCTCGCGCATAACCTTTCCGCTCTGCGTCAGGTATTCGTGCGTGACCGTCTGCGTCGAGGCCAGATGCGTAGCCTGCGGCGCGACAGCATTTCATCCGCCGCCTCTTCCTCAATCGGCTCGACCTCGTCCACGGACATGATCTCGCCGGACGGCCTTGTCGGTACAGTAATGCCACCTCCGCCGGTCGACTTGTAAATCGCTGAGATTACCGTGTCCGCACGAATGACAGAGACCGTCTTTGGCCAGCTTCCAGTGTAGCCTTTTTTGACTGGGATGCTGGGATAGTCGCTGTCCTTCAGGATATAGCCGTTGCGGACGGTCATGGTCTTCAAGACCTTCCCGTCGGCCTTGAACGTGACCGTGTGCCTTGCCGCAATCTTTTGTATAGACCGCGACCACGGTAACATCCGTGCTGATCGCCGTCGTGTACTTCTTCCACTCGCCGGTATAGCCGGTTTTGGTGGGGACGGCGGGGTAGTCGCTGTCCTTCTCGACCGTCATGGTTTTGACCGTCTTGCCATCGGCGACGAAGGTGACGACGTAATCCGGAATGACGTTGTAGGTCTTGACCGTGTAGCTCTTGCTCGTGCGGACGCCGTCGGCCTGACATTTGCAAGGTTGCCGATTTTAACCAGTCCGAACGACGACAAGTAACGCTTGCTTTTGGCCTCGATCTGCGCTAGATAATCCCAGTTGTTTCCATGATCCATCATACGCACGAATCCCAGCGCCTCCAACTGCTGTGCTGTAGCAGGCTCTTGCCCGGGTGGGCAAATGCTTGTGTAGACGAGCTGCACCCGCGTCCCCTGCTTGTCCTCATACTCCCCGACCTTGTAAAATAAGATCATCCAACCATGAATGCCCAGCGGGACTGCCTTCGGCGTGCTGATTTTATGGGCAAACAGGTCTCCGACTTTCCATTCCGGATCATAGGGAATTTTGCGCCGGTACACGGCCTCCGCTCCATAAGACTCTTGAGCAGCCATCAGCTGCTCTGCTTTTTTCGTTCGTCCATAAGGAAGGCTGCTGAGACAGCCTTGCAGCTGCTCCGCAATCTCGTGTGAAAGCTCTCGTTTTATGCGCAGTGCGCACACGATTCCCTCAATGACCGCAGGCGCATCGTCCGGATCCTGCAGCTCCTCGGAATACGCTTCCAGCAATTTCTGAACCGCTGCCTCGCGCCCCAAGCCAAGTTTCCGGCAGGAAATATACTCCGATTTCACATCGTGTGATAATAATTGATGATTGTCCATTGGACTATTTTCTCTCCCAAACGGTGAATTGCGTCTGTGCTATTGGTAAAATGACATAATCTCAGGAAAACCGGGTGCGGAGGGGGTGCGGCGGAAATGCCGCGATCCGCCGTACTTCCTCGCCTCCGCCCCCGGCGCGTGAGTAGCAGAAAGATGTTTTTTACTGAAAGCTTTTTATACAGCATCGTTATTCCACTCGTTTAAAAACCAGCCTTGCATATCCGTCATCCCAGAGCTTTTCCATCCTGAAGAATGATCGTAAATTCATCCTCAGAGAATTTGCAATGGCCCCAAAAAGCGTCGTAGAATCATTTAGGTTTTTGTAAGCATATGCGTTCATTGCTCGGAAGCCAATAGCAAAGCAGCTTTCTTCCCCGTTGATTTCTATCGTAGGTCTCAGGTTTCCCATGGTATCTACGGCAATTTCCATATGCGGTTCTTCACAAACCCAGAGAGAATTGGGATAATTATATGGTTCGTATTTGGATGTCGGCTCACAGCCAAACAAAGAAATAGCAACCAAAAGCAGCAACACAAGACTGATTATTCGCTTAATTTTCAATATAGTACCCACACATAAACACCCCCGTTTTAATATAATCTTCCCAACATTCAAATTCTCTTGGTCTTTTGCCATCGTTATACGCATTGTACACGCGAATACCCCCAGATGCGGTAGCCGTGACAGCAACCGTGTGAGCACCCTTAAATGGGTTGATTGCTATAGGATTACCCGAAGCATTCTAAAATGTCTCATTCCAGAAAGTGATAATTGCAACGCCACCACTTTGGTTGTTGTCGGACGCGCCGTCGCCGTTTTGGTTGTTGTCGGACGGGTCGTCATAGACGTAGCTTTCGGAATAGGTCTTTCCGCCGAGCGTCCACGACTGCCGCGACAGGCGGTTATAGCCGTCGTAGATGTGCTCCGTGCGCTGCACCGTACCGCCGTCGGCGTCCAGCTCCCGCGCTGCGGATCAGGCGGCCGAGGAATCGTACTCAAAGCGGTAGCTCGCAAGCTCGCCCGTCGAATCGCCGTAGCTCAGCCGTGCCAGAGAGCCTTCCGCGTTATAAGTATAGGCAACGTAACTACCGCTATTATACGACTTCCGGATCAATCTGTCAAATCAGCAGCACTTTCGCGCGCTAATGATTTAGCGATTTAGCGCAATGGTGCGGCATCAAAGGCAGTCTCGCACGGAATGGGGGTTCGCTGACGCTGGCGCTAGGCAGGAATAATGAAGTCAGGGACAGCAATCCGGGAATTTAGGTTATCCTAAAGAACCTCTGAATCAATCGGCTGCGGCGCTCAGCGGGTCTTTTGCTCCAGCTTGTCGGTTTGAAAATCTTGAAATACGTAAGGATTCCTGCAAGTTCCAAACCTCAATTTGGAACAAAATCCCTCGCTGACCGCTCTTGTGATTTCATCAGAGATTCCTTGGATTTTCGACATTTTCCAAATTCCTGATTCTATTTTACCATATTACGGGCATTCTGGCAAGGGCTTGAACAAAACTGCGGATTATTCCTGCAAAACTGCAAGATTTTCGATATGTAATTTGTCATTCACATTTTCCGTTGCTCCGCCCGAAACCGCACGTTTTGCGCCGTCATGTGCCATTCTTCAAGGACCCAATTTTATCAAAAAAGTTCGGAAAACTCTGTTTTTTATTTTTCCGGCCGCTCCATATCATGCGGGCAAAAAAAGAACGGCCACACAGTTTTTGAAAACTGTGTGGCCGATTTGCTATTGGATGATTTTCACGCCCTGGGCGTTGAATTCTTATTGGCGCTGTTCGCGGATGGCAGCCTGCGCAGTTAGTGGAGTTTGGCGCCGACTATTTATACCCAAACACTCACATTCAAGTCAACCCATTTGTAAACTCTCCTACGGGTCGAAAAGCTGTAAATGTACTTCTTCGCATCGTCGATAGTCAGCGTAAAGGAACCGATTTTGATGTGGTCATCCGGCTCAAATGCGCCACTGGAATTTTTCCCGGTTCTCAGATACCAGCGAAATTCGTCCTTGGATACCCATATCCGCTCGATAAAAAGCCTCCACGACACTTTCGGGAATGACCGAATATTCAAACCCTGTGTACTCCTTCAGGCGATCCCGCAATTCCTGCAGTTTAACCGTATAGTCTTCCGTGCTTATTTGTTCTTTCTCCGGCTGCAAGAGGCCAATTTCCTCCGTAAGCTTTGCAATACGATCATC
>VOFG01000042.1_pt1 | contig 39547 bp, 43 predicted proteins | sample 5384171 | NCBI WGS metagenome assembly VOFG01 (sample SAMN12384726, study PRJNA508395) | human gut metagenome | isolation source: healthy gut F | host: Homo sapiens
AGCTGAAAAATGCGCTGCTGGACGCGGGCGCGCTGGGCGCTGTGATGACGGGGACAGGCTCGGCAGTGTTCGGGATATTCCCCGATGAAGCGCAGGCCGAGGGGGCGCTTTCCGCGCTCGGCAGTCTGGAGTGCTTTCGCTGCACGGCGCTGCCCGTGGGGAAAATAGCTGTATAAGAATCCGTATGACCGTCTATACTCTTTTTGCGGCCGGGAACGGCGCGCGAGTACATAGGAGTATGGGCGGTCTTTATTATGAAGTTCAAATCTAAGGAACGTGTGAGAATTTTTGAAGCGGCGCTGCTTGTGGCGCTGTGCGCGTCGCTGTGCGCCGGGACATGGGCGCAGGGGCAGCAGGCGGCTCTCAGCCGCGAGCTTGTGAGGCTGCACGTTGTGGCAGCGTCGGATGAAGCGCGCGAGCAGGCGGTGAAGCTGGAGGTGCGCGACGCGGTGCTGGCGTATCTTGAGCCGCGGCTGGATGGCGTGGAGGACAGCGCGGCGGCGCGCGAGGTAATCTCCGGCAGCTTGCAGGGCATTGCCGAGGCGGCAGCAGAGCGCGCCGGAGGGCGCGGCGTGACAGTCTCGCTCGCGCGCGAGCGCTTCCCACTGCGGCGCTATGACAGCTTCACGCTCCCCGCGGGGGAATATGACTCCCTGCGCGTCACGCTGGGCGCGGGCGAGGGGCACAACTGGTGGTGCGTGGTGTTCCCGCCGCTGTGCACTGCGGCTGTGTCGGCGGACGAGCTGAGCGAGGCGATGAGCCGCGACAGCTACGCCGTCATTACCGAGAGCGAGGGGTACGAGCTGCGCTTTCGCACGCTTGAGCTGTGGGGCGAGCTTATGGAGCTGATAAACGCTCCCGCGGCGGACGAGACTTGAAATCGTACCAGGTTTATACTATTATAAAGATAGCATAGAATCCCTAAAATAAACCGAAAGGGGTATACATATATGAGAATATGCAGCATAAGGGTCAAGGGTGAGGCGCATGTCGGCGTCGTGACGGCGCGCGGCGTTGTGGACGCGACGGCCGCGGGCTTTGCGGGGACGTTGGACGATATTATCGCGGGCGCGCCGCGTGATACGCTTGCGGCGATGGAAAACGACGCGGCGCTGCCGATAGTGGAAGCGCCGGAATATCTCAATGTCGTCACCAGCCCTGGCAAGCTCGTCTGCGTGGGGCTGAACTACCGCGCGCACGCGGAGAAGGTCGACCTAAAGAGCGCAGATGTGCCGATACTTTTTTCAAAGTTTGCGGATTCGCTCGTCCCGTCAGGCGCGTGCGTGACGCTGCCCGCGTGGGAGGACAGCTACGACTACGAGGCGGAGCTTGTCATTGTGATGGGCAAGCGCGCGTGGAACGTCACCGAGGAGGAAGCGCCGAGCCACATCTTCGGCTACACCTGCGGCAACGACCTCAGCTGCCGCGTACCGCAAAAGCGCACCAGTCAGTGGCTCATCGGCAAGGCACTGCCGGGGTTCGGCCCGTGCGGGCCGTGCATCGCCACGGCGGACGGCTTTGACCCGCTCTCGGGCAAGCGCATAAGAAGCTGGGTCAACGGGGAGCTGCGGCAGGACGGCAGCACCGCCGACATGATCCACTCCTGCGCGCGCATCGTCAGCTACGCCTCGCGCTACATAGCGCTTGAGCCGGGCAATCTCATCTTCACAGGCACGCCCAGCGGTGTCGCCCTTGAAAAGCACGGGGACGAGCAGAAATGGCTGCGCCCCGGCGACGTCGTGGATGTCGAAATCGAGGGCATAGGGCGGCTGACAAACAAAATGGTATAAAGCGATGAAATGCCCGCCGGGTTTCCCCGGCGGGCGTTTGAACTATATGGCGTAATCGTAATAGTATTACAGCGCGACGGCCAGCACCAGCAGCACACTCACGGCGAGCAGCGCGATGCGCCAGCCCAGACCGAAGCCATAGCCGAAGCACTTTTTCACCTTCCCGTCGACCTCGTAGCTCAAAAGCTCAACATAAGGGACGGGGGAGCGGCGGTACCAGCCGCGCACAGTGACGGTTTTGTTGAAATATTCCGGCAGACGGAACAGCGCGAAAAGCTTGTTGATGACGGAGAGCGGCTGATTGTAGTTGAGCATGACGATGCCGGTCGTATCGCGGATGACGAAGTTATCGTCAAAGATGCAGCCGGGGTTGCCGCGCCCGATGATCGTGCCGCGCAGGGTGCAGGGTATGCTCCTCACGCCGGATACCTTTACCTCGCCCAGCAGCCCCGCAACGGTGTCAGCGGGGTAGTCGTGCGCCGGGTGCGTGTAGCAGAATTTCACGAGCGACAGCGCCGCCGCCACGGCGGGTGTCAGCACATATATAAGAACGTTGTCCGCGGCGAACGCCGCGATGAGCATCACTATCACCGCAAGCCACGGCGCAAAGCAGATCAGCAGCTCAAGCGCGAAATCGTCCGCGTAGCTCTCGGGCTTCGTCTCGTCAAAGGTGATGTACGGCGTCTGCCCGTACTCGGCGGACATCGCACTGATGGCGAGAATGCGGCGGGAGATGAGCGGGTGAGTGGAGCCGAGCTGATACACGACCGCCCACGGGTTCCACATTTCCCAGCGCATGGCGGCGGCGATACTGCGCTTGGAGACCCTGCCGCCGGCATCGTAGCTTGCCACTGCCATGGCGGTGGCGCTCTTCGTGTCGGAAATGCCGAGGGCGTTCGGGGAGGCGACGCTGTCCGACCTGTGGGCGCTCAGCCCGAAGCCTATCTTCACCAGCGCCTCGGCGAGCGCGGCGGGGTTTAGCGTCTCGCGCACCGAGAATTTATCGGCGTAGTACTCCCTCGTGCGCGATAGCCACAGGATTATGTACTGGCACACGATGTACAGCACATAGGCGATCACGCCGATAACGGCGAGATAGTCCCCGCCCTTGCTGTTTGAATCGGAGCGGCGCTTTGACCCGTCGCCCATGCAGAACTGATACAGCGCGTACAGCACCAGCGGCACGAGCTGCGCCGCGGTCATCAAAAGCATATCGTAGTGCCGCGCGTGCCCAAGCTCATGCGCGACGACCGCCTTTACCTCGTCCTCGGAGAGCATTTCAAATATGCCGCGCGTGAGCACGACGCGCGCGTCGTTTTTCGTGCGTCCGTAGGTGAAGGCGTTGGGCGCGCCGTCGTCGATATAGCCTATCCGGGGGTATTTCATGCCCTGCTCGTCGCAGACGCGGCGGATAAAGCTGTCGAGATACGCGGGTACGGTCTGATCAAATTTCGCCTTGTAAAACCAGCGCATGTTCAGATCCGTCAGCCACGGACCGACAAGGAACTGCAAGATGAGTATCGCGATGCTCAGCAATATACCGCCCAGCACCGGCAGCCCCGTGAGCGCGAAAATGAGGATGATCAGCGCGGCGAGCACGCCGTACAGACATGTGACAGTCAGCAGCGAGACCGCGAACAGATTTTTCTTCATGACAGTTACCCCTTTTTACGAGTACATATGATGAGTATATTTTACCATACTAAGGATATATACACAAGGCGCACCGCGGAATTCGCGATGCGCCTTGAAAATTCAAAAATTCGTGAACGGCGTGTAGCCGGGGGAGACGAAGCTCGCCTCATAGCTGTCGCACTGCGCCCAGAAGTCCGCGGACGGGATGCTCTGCCACGTAGAGGGGTCGGAGTCGCTGCTGCCGCCCGCGGCGGAGAAGAACGGGGAGTCCGTGTTCACCGCGGCGGAGCAGATGAGGGAGTAGTACGCGCTGAGCACGCCGTTGGAAGCGAGCGTCGAGAACACATACGACCAATCGCCCGCGCCGCCGGAGGAGTTGTTGGCGATAGTCCCGTCCGGGCACACGGCGTAGAAATTGCGCTCCCACCCCTGCGCGACGGTGACGACCTCGCCGCTGACGATGGTGTAGATATCGAAGATCTCATACGCGGGGTAGTCCGCGCTGCACGGACCGATCAGAAGCTCATCCGTGCCGTCGGAGTTGATGTCATAGTAGCAGTAGCCCAGCGCACTGAGATCGCCGGAGGCGTAGAAGCCGGGGATGTTCAGGTTCATCTGCGCGGGCAGCGTGGTCACGTCGCGCCGCTCGGCGATCGCGGTGTAATAGGCTTGAAGAACACTGTTATAAAGCGAGATGTCCGCCACGGGCTGCTCCGGCGCGACATAGCCCTCGGGCGGGCGCTGGCCGAGCGCGCGCAGCAGCGTCTCCACGACCTCATTCGGCGCGCTGTCCCACGGGTAGCCGCAGTCGGTCACACCGGCGGATTCAAGCAGCTCCTCCTGCCCCGGCATCTGAAGCTGCTGGTAGGCATTGTCGAGCGCCTGTATCTGCATGAGGAAGAGCGACTTTTCGTCCTCGCTCATCGGCTGCATGAAGCCCTCCGCCGTGCCGGTTATGTCCTCCTTGGGCATGTCCGCGCCGTCAGTCGTTGCCCAGTCCATCAGCCGCGCCGCCTGTGCGACGGCCTTCAGGCTCGACCCGGCGGAGCCGGTCTGTATCTTCGTCTCAAAATCACTCAACAGCCCGACGAGTGCTTCGCTCTGTGCGTCGCGGCGGCTCTGCGCATCGTCCGCGGCGCTGTCCGTCGCGGCGGGGGTCGGCTCCTCAGCCGGAGCGATCGTTGGGGCGTCTGTCGCCGCCGGGGTCACTGCCCCTGTGCAGGCGCACAGTGCAAAGATCATCGCGAGTGAAAGTATTAGTGCGAGAATTTTTTTCATTTTGTCCTGTCTCCTTTGGTTGTCTATCGAGGGTATGGATATGACTATGTACGCGGGAAAATGTTCCCTCGATCTGCGGCATTATTCAAGCGCGTCGATAAGCTCCTCAAGTCTGCGCGCGAACTGCCCGATGTGCACCCCATCGATCACCCGGTGGTTGACCTCCAGCGCGAGACCCAGCTCCGTGCGCCCGCCGCGCTCAACATACTTGCCCCATGTCACGCGCGGCACGCAGTCGTCAAAGTCGAAAAGGCGCTCATTCGTGAGGGCGGTGACGTCCACCCACGGCAGGCAGGAGACGAAGATGAGCGCGTCGCTCTCGCTCTCCGTGACGATGAAGCGCTGCTGTGCGTCGCTCGCGCGGCGCGCCTCGCGGCAGAAGTCGGCCATGCTGCCGCCGGCCGGATACGTCACGATTTTGAAGCACTCACTGCCGGGAACAAGATCGGTGAAGCTCGGCTCGCGGCGGGGGAGCGTGGTCAGCACGCCGTTGCGTATCGTCAGCAGGAACTCCGGCACGGAGTTCATCGCCTCCGTCACAAGGTACGTCAGCGCGAGGTAGAACGACAGCCCGTGCGCGTGGGTGTACCGGCACAGCTTTGTCACGTCCAGCCGGAACGTGACGGAGTAAAACGGCTGGTCGACGCTGCTGAAAAATTCGTATATCTCACGGCGCTCCCAGTTTTCAATATCAAAGCTCATTGTTATCCCTCCAATATGCGCTCCGGCGCGCGGGAACATCCTCCCAGCGCGCCGGTATGCGGTGCTGCTAAATTATTTCTCGTGTCTGCCCTTGTAGCTTCCGCCCGCGCGGCTCGACGCGCGTGAGGCGGATGAGGCGGAGCTGCGGCGGCGCACAGGCTCCTCGACCGCGGCGGAGAAGTCATCGTCCGCGAGGAAGTCCAGCCCGAGGCTCGCCCAGTCTATGCCGTCGTCGTCCGCGGCGGGTACGCTTTCGGGGGCGGGGGCGCTTTTGCGCTCCGGTGCGGCGCTCTCACCCGCGGGTGCGGCGTCCCAGTTGAAGCCGTCGTCCTTCGCGCGGCGCGGCGGCGCGATCTTCATGTCCGCGTCGTCATCATCGACGGCGGGTGCGGGCTTGGCGGCGCGCTCACGCACGGGGTATTCGCGCACATCGTCGTCCGCGCGGCGGCTCGCGCCGCGTCCGCCCTTATAGCTCTCCCAGCGGCTGTTCCAGTCCGAGCCCGCTTTGCTGCGCTTGGGCGCGGCAGTACTCTCGTCCTCGTCCTTGTAGGGCTCCGCGCTCGCCTTGCGCCCGCCGACCTTGCCGATGAGGCCGCTTCCGGCGTTTGCCGCGGCGCTCAGCGCGGCCTTGAAGCCGCCGGCGCCCTTGCTCTCACTGCGTGCTGCCGCGCGGCGTCCGCCGCGCTCGCCGCCTCTGCCGGAGGACTTGGCGCCGCGTCCGCTGCCCTTACCGGCGCGGTTGATGAACCCGGTCACGGCTTCCTTGTCGGGCAGACGCACGGGCAGGTCAAAGTCCAGTATCGCCGCACAGGCGGGGAAGTCGTCGTTGTCCTCAAGATAGGTGAATATCGCCTTGGTGATGAGGTAGGCGATGAACGCCGAGAGCGCGCCGATCAGCATCGCGAACAGCACGTCCGACGGGAAGTGTGCCATCAGGTAGTTGCGGGATATGCCCATCAGCAGCACGATGATGACCGTCGGCAGTATCATTTTCTTCCCCTTTGTGAAGCACAGCGAGACCATGCCCGCCGTCACCGCGGTCACGTGACCGGAGGGGAAGGAGAAGCCGCTCTCCGCCGGGGAGCCGATATAGTCCCAATAGCTCTTGTATATCGCCATATACTCAAACGGGCGGGGTCTGGCGACCATGTCCTTGAGGATGATGTTCGTGATCAGCGCGCCGCAGCACACCGCCCCGAACATGCACACGCCCATTCTGCGCGTCTTGGAAAAGCACATGAAGCCTATGGCGAGCAGGAAGAAGATTATGCCCTTTTCGCCCAGGAACGTGATGAGCTTCATCAGCGGCGTGAGGAAGCCGCCCGCCTTGCCCGCGAGGGTGTTCATAAAGCCGAGAATGGCGCTGTCGTACCCGGAAAATGTGGTGTTCAGCCATTCCGCTATTGCAGTATACTCCATTTGGCATACCTCGTTTTCGTAGTTGTGCGCATACTTTTCGTATACGCAAGTCATTATACAGTATATCCCCGCAGGTTTCAAGATAAAAATTGCAATTTTATCAAAAAAATTTACAAACCGGAAACAGAAAGCGGGCGCGGCAGAAAAAGCCCGTCCGCCGGACGATCCTGCGGACGGGTGAACATGGGCGCCGGGCGGCGCGCTGTCAGCTCTCCATCTGCTTGGAGAGGAAGCACGCGGCGGTCTGGGCGAGCTTGAACTCCACCTCCGTGCCGGGGGCGCTGCCGCGCGGCGTGACGAAGAGGACGCAGCCCATGATGTCGCCCTCGGTGATGATGGGCGCGGCGACGGAGGCGCAGAATTTCTCGTCGCTCGCGCACACGGGGACGGAGCTCACCCCGGTGTCGAGGCGGTAGGTCGTGCGCTCGTCCATTATCTGCCCGAGCTGCGGGCTGATGGGCTTGTCGAGCAGCTCGCGCTTTGCGCCGCCCGCGATGGCGATGACGGCGTCGCGGTCACACACGGCGGCGATGCCGTCCGTGGTTTTTTTCAGGCTGTCGCAGATCTGCGCGGCGAAATCCGACAGCTCGCCTATCGGGGAGTATTTCTTGAAGATAAGCTCGCCGTCCTTATCTGTGAATATCTCCAGCGGGTCACCGTTACTGATTACATTGACATGGTAGATCTTGTCCGCGTGCTTTTCTGAGCACTGGACTATGGTGACGGGTGAGCTATCTGCCATGCCGGGATCAAAATTTGCGGCGTCCTCCGTTTCCTCCGGCAATGTGCCGCTCTTGAGAATGGAGTCGATATCCGCCTTGAGCTGCACCTCGATGTGATCCTCGAACACGGTGATGCGCTCGATTATCAGCGTGAGGTCCTGGCGCTCAAGCTTCGGCTTCTGAAGGATATCGTCGAACACCTCCATTGCCGTTTTAGCCGCGCGGTTGACGCGGATAATGGTGTTGCGCTTGTCGGCGCTCATGTCTATCTGGTTTCTGATGCCTCGATGCGGCGGGAGAGGTCGCTCTCCATCTCGTCGTAGGTCTCCTCAAGCAGCGCCTCCTGCTCCGGGTGCTTCATAATGTCACGGACACGTTGGCGCTTCGTGGCCTTGAGCTCGGCCTGAAGATCGTCAAGTACCGCGGTGAGGTTCTGCGCCGCCTTTTCGGTCTCGGCGATGTCCTCCGTCTCGCGCGCAAGGTCGGCGTTCAGGCGGTCGAGCATATGCGCGGAGTTTTCCTTCACCTTGCGCACATAGTCCTTCACCAGCTCATCGAGCTTATCGACGCGGATGTGGTGGCTTGTGCAGGCCTTGCGTCCGCGCCGGTGGTATTCGCCGCAGCGGTAGGCGTCGCGGATATCGCGGCGGCTCATCGCGAACATGGGGCTGCCGCAGTCTCCGCAGAAGAGAAAGCCGGAGTATACATTGTCGTTTATCTTCACGCCGCGGTAGTGCGAGGTGCTGCGCTCCTCGCGCAGCGCCCGCGCCGTGGCGAAGGTGCGGTAGTCGATGATCTCCTGATGGTGGTGTTCAAAGACCTTGTGGTCGCTTGCGTCCCGCTTCACGTCCGCGCCGTTTATCTTGCGGCGCGTGTACTTGCCCTGACGCAGAGTGCCGATATAAAAATCATTATCGATGATGCCCTGCACGGTGATGATCGCCCACTCGTTCTTGACCTTGCGCACCGGTGTTTCGCCATCGGCCTCACGCCGGGTGCGCTCTGCCATGCGCGGCGTGGGTATGCCCTCATCGGTGAGGTAGTTTGCGATGCGCTTATAGCCCCAGCCGCTGATGTAGAGCGCGAATATCTTCCGCACTATCTCCGCCTCGGTGGGGACGACCTCAAACTCCTGCTGCTTATTTACGATGTAGCCGTATGGCGCGGCGCAGATCCAGCGCCCGTCCTCCTGACGGCGCTTCACGACTGAGCGCACCTTGCGGCTCGTGTCGGTGACGGGCATTTCGTTCATGAGGAACTGGAACTGTATCTTCACCCAGTCGTCGTCATTCGGGAAGTCTATGCCGTCACCGATGGAGATGATGCGCAGCCCCACGTCGCGCAGATCTTCCAGCTCCACAAGGCCGCGGCTGTTGCGGCGTGAGAAGCGGGAGAAGTCCTTGACGACGAGAATATCATACTTGTGCGCCATGAGTTTTTTACGCAGCTCCTGATAGCCCTCGCGCTGCTCGAAGGTGTAGCCCGAGCGGTCGCGGTCCTCGTAGAAGGTGAGCGTGCTGTCCGGGAATGTGCGGCGCACATAGTCCTGTATGATGGCTTTCTGATTTTCGATGGACACATTGTCGCGCCCCACCTCTTCGTCGACCGAGATGCGGCAGTACCCGGCAATGTCAAAGTGTTCTCTCATTTGCTTTCACCCTTGAGATACTTTTCAAATTCGCGGTCGAACTCGGAGACATACTCTGCGTCCTGCTTTTTGCGGAACTCCTCGTATATGCCGCTGACCTTCTTCGCCGCCGCTTCGCGCGAGACATGACCTTTGCCGTCGAGCACACGGCGGCGGTTATTTGTGAGGAATCGGTCAGTCTCGTTGAGCCAGTCCTGCATGCTCATAGGCTGCTCGTCCTCCGCCATCAGCTCGGCATAGTCGATGAACATCGTCACAAGGCGGTTAAGCCGCGTGACCTCTTTTTCGTTGAGGTAGTTTTTTGCGATGAGTGTGTCGCTCTTGAGTATCTTGCCGTCCGGAGCGCCTTTCCACGTTGTCAGTCCCATCGTCGGGCTGTCGAGCGTGGCGCGCTCGGAGATAAGCTCCGCCGCGGTCTTGCCGGTCACGGCGTAGTGCAGCTTGTTCTGCACGAAGGAGTAGAAGGCTTTCGTCGTTTCGCTGTTCTTATCGTAGTCGTAGCTGCACTGCTCGAACACGTCGGCGATCTTCTGATACGCGCGGCGCTCGCTTGCACGAATCTCGCGGATACGTTCGAGCAGCTCATCGAAGTAGTCCCTGCCGAACGGACGGCCGTTTTTCATCATTTCGTCGTTGATAACGAAGCCCTTTTGGATGTACTCGCGCAGCGTCTTTGTTGCCCACTGGCGGAAGCGCGTGGCTTTCTTGGAGTTCACACGGTAGCCTACGGCGATGATGGCGTCGAGGTTGTAGTGATCCACGATTCGTCTCACCTGACGTTCACCCTCTTGCTGAACTGTTTCCATTTTGGAAATAGTTGAATCGCGCTCCAGTTCGCCTTCCTCGTAGATGTTCTGTAAGTGCTTCGACACAGCGGGAACATTCACATTGAACAGCTCTGCCATTGCTTTTTGCGTCAGCCAGAATGTCTCATCCTTGAACACAACGCTAACGTATTCCTTGCCGCTCTCGTCGCTGTACAGCAGCACTTCACCGCGATTTGCGATCTCATTGCTCATGCGGCACGCTCCTTTCTTACAACTATGTATATCTGGGATTCTGCACTTGCAGATAATATTGTATCACATGAGCGCATGAAAAAGCAATAGAAAAGAATGAATCTACACTTCACACTATACTCTAAAATGGTTTACATTTTTGTGGACGTCATGTATAATAGAAATAAAATGGTATATGTATGTCTGCGTCAATGGGGTACCCCATTGACCCTTAGGGAAACCCTAAGGGATAAGACTTCGCTCTTTTTTGAAATAGGAGGAACCCATGAAGAAAAGAATTTTGAGCCTGCTTATGGTACTGGTGCTCTGCTTCTCGCTCGTGCCCGCCGAGGCACTGGCGGAGGAGAGCGAGAGCGCCGCGCCCGCCGCGCAGGAGGAAGTCGAAAAGGACGAGCCCGCGCCGACGCCCACTCCGACACCGACGCCGACGGCAGAGCCCGCGCTGATGGGGGAATCCGCGCCGGAGGTAACGCCCGCGCCGACCGCGCCCGTTGAGGACGCCGAGGACGGCGGCGAGGACAGCGATGATGAGGACGATACTGTTATCATCATGCCCGCCGAGGACGACAAGACCGACGAGACCGACGAGACCGACGGTATTGCGCCCATGACCGCCGATGAAGAGAACGGCATCGAGGTGCAGGCCGCGGGTGAGGGCGTGGCCAAGGTCGGCGATACAGAGTATGCCACGCTGAGCGATGCACTGAATGATGTAAATGAAGGCGATGTTATCACATTGCTCGACGACGGCATAGAGGAAGAACTCGATGTCGGCACTGCGACGACCATCATCATGAACGGTCACAGCATTACCGGTGACATTAATGTGTATGACAGCCTGACGCTGACGGGCGGCAGGGTTATTGGCACAGTGACGACCAAGAGCACTTTTAACATGACCGCTCCCGCCGGTACCGAAGCGGCAATTGATGGCGGCCTGGTGGTAAAGTCCGGTTCATGCTCCATCAGCGGCGCACAGGTCGGCGTAAAGGGAACGCTGTCAATAGGTACCGGCGGCACTGTTGTTATCACTGGAACAACGCAAGCCGTCTCATTGACAAGCGACCCAAAACTTGCTCTCTACGGCTCCACCAGGGTGGATGGTCCGACTTGGACAGACGCCTACATTGTTGAAGACGGAGCTACTGGGACGTTTACCTATACAATCGATAGCGGCGCAATCATCAAAAGGCTCAGTACCCAAAAGGAGCCATATTCTCCTCCCGTGGCGAAGGTGAACGGCGTAGAGTACGCCACATTCTCGGAGGCGCTGAGTGCAGCGAATGACTGCGACACCGTTACGCTTTTGGCGGACATAACTGGAAACTTTAACATCCAGAAATCGATCACGCTCGATTTGAACGGGCATAGCTGGAACATCAGTGGAGAAAGCTATATAATGCTTTACTCGAACACCACACTGACGCTGACGGGCAAAGGGACGGTGAACCCCGTTGAGGTATACGGCGGAAAGCTGGATGTGCTGAGCGACGATGTGACGGTAACAAATCTGAACATCACAGTGGCGCCCAATCCCACTATGAGCCTGAAACACGGCACATTCGGCAAAATCACGATCACTGCCAACGGTATCACCGCATATGACCTGCTGGCGGACGGCTACGCGTTCTGCGATAAGTTTAATGGCAATGTGATGAATGGCAAGCTGCTCAGGCCTCTGACTAGCGTAACGGTTATGCGGCACGAACACCATATAGTAGACGGCACATGCGAATGCGGCGCGACCTGTCTGCACACCGAGTGGAAAAACGGCGTGTGCATAGCCTGTGAAAAGACCTGCAAGCATCAGAATATAGACACTTCAAACTACACCTGCATCACATGCGGCGCGGAGCTTGCGGCCAGCCTGACGGCGGGCAGCAATACCACCTATTACGTCGGCCTTGCCGACGCGCTGAACGCGGCGGGGACGCGGGGAAAGTGACGCTGCTGCAGGACACCGGTCTGACACAGATAAACAGCAATGGCGAAGAGAGCCCCGGAGATGCGGATATCACCACGAGCCAAAACGGCTTCGTTGTGCTTGACCTAAACGGCCACAGCATCACAGCCGAAAACAACATGATCAATGCCGGACGCGGCGGCGACGAGGGTCACCTGACGGTCACGGGCAGCGGTACGATCGATACGGAGATCATCGTAAATGATGGCAGCCTCGAGCTGAGCACTTTCACCGGCACGATCAGCACCGTGACAATTGACACTGGATCGATATCCAGTGACGAGGGCACTAACTGGCGGATCGGCACTCTGAATATGGATAATGAGAGGAGCAAAGGCTCTCTCCGCAGCGGCACGATCGGTACGATCACGGCCAACAATCCCAATATCACCGCGGCTGACCTGCTGGTACAGGGCTATGTGTTCAAGACCACGGACGACAGCTATGTAGCCCAGACAACACCGGCAGACGGCTTGACCAATGTGACCGTCACGAAACCTCGCGTCCCGGACAGCGCGATCACTACCGCGCCGGCAGCCAATACCCTGACATATAACGGGGCAGAGCAGGCGCTCGTCACGGCTGGCAGCGTCGGCGCGGAATACGGCACGATGCAGTATTCGCTGAATGAGAAGGATTGGAGCAGTACCATCCCCACAGCGAAGGACGCGGGGACATATACCGTCTATTACAAGGTCGCGGGCGGCACCAATTACAAAGACAGCACAGTTAAGAGTCTGCCAGTGACCATCGAACCAAAGCAGCTGGCGTTCGTGGGTGTGACGCTCGCGGAAAAGACCTATGACGGGACGACCGATGCGACTATCACGGAGGCAGAGTTTGGCGGGCTTGCGGAGGGCGACACGCTGACTCTTGGCATGGATTACACCGCAACAGGCACGTTTGATGACGCAAACGCAGGAGATAACAAGACCGTCAACGCAACGGTGACGCTCACCAGAAATGTGGGGAACTACACTCTCGCCAGCAGCAGTCTGATGGTGTACAACTGCACCATCAAAAGGCGACCGCGCCCGCGGCGATGCCCGGGGAGCTGTACGTCTATAACGATCTGGCAAAGACCTACGAGGTGGAGCTGCCCGCGCTGCCTGAGCTCGCCAGCCCCATGACCTACGGCACTAATATTTCCTATAATTCGCCGAGCAGTGACCTGAGTGCCAATTACAACAACGGTGGGATAATATTTGCGAACAGCAAGCTGAGCCTGCCCATTCTGAAAAATCAGACAAGTGTGGAAGACCGTATCGGTACCGTTTGGATGACGGTCGTCACGGACAACTATGAGAACTTCAACCTTGAAATCAACGTCTTCGCAAAGAACCGGATAAGGCCAAACGTAAACGTGCCGCAAGCAAGCGACATTACCTACGGCCAGCCCCTGAGCGAAAGCACGCTCAGCTTCGTACTCAACGGCGCGTACGACCCTGATACTAACGAGCCTATTGAAGGAGAGCTGCGCTGGAAGGACGGCTCCATCGTGCCGGGCATCAATGACGACGAAAACAGGTATCAGTATGAGTTCATCCCTGCTGACAGCTATGGCGGCATATACGCGATCGTGACCGGCGACATATACGTCAAGGTAAACCCGGCAGCGCTGACGGGGGTTTCCGTCGCGCAGACAGGCACACTGACCTATAACGGATTGGCGCAGACGGCAGCGGTGACCGCGGCGGCGACAGCCGTGAAAGGCCAGCAGGTCGAGTTCACATACAGCGCGTCAGAGAACGGCACTTACGGCACCGCTGTCCCGGCGTTCACGGACGCAGGAACCTACACTGTTTATTATAAGGCAAACAGCACGGGACATACCGAGGCCACCGGTAGCTTTACCGTGACCATCGCGCCGATAAAGATCGACCACGTCATGGTTTCCACTGACATTTCCAAGGTATATGATGGCACTGCGACAGTCACTAAGACTACAGAGGAATGGGCAAAAATGCTGACGTTCAAAACGCATTCCGGTCCAGACACCGTCACTGTTCCAAGCAGCGCCTACACCATTTCGGATGTGTGCTTTGTTGCAAAGAACACTGAGGACGAGTTTGTCGATTCGCCGGAGGCCGGAGATAAGAGTATTCATTTTACAATAACATTCCGAAACAATAATTACGTGCTGCAAACTGCTTATGATGAGCAGCCTGCTTCGTCAATGACTTATAACCAAAGCGGCGGCGCGACGTTCACCATCACCAAGGCTGACGCGCCCACTAATATCCAGCCCGGTACACTGAATGTCATCAACGATCTTGAGAAGACCTATGAGGTCGAGCTGAGTACGCTCCTGCCAAAGCGGACCGCTCCCTGCGAGTACGGCGCTGTCACCTATGGCTTGCCGGAAATCAAAATTGAGACCCTGTACTACAAAGGAGGTTCGGCAAAGATCGAGAACGGCAAGCTGAGCCTGACGATCAAGAATAATCCGGTAAATACGACAAAGAATATCGGCACTATCACCATCCCTGTTACCACGACAAACTATGAGGAATTTGACCTGACCATTAACGTCAACTCGGTGAACAAGACCGTACCTGTACCGGACGGCACGCTCAGCGCAAGCGAGATCACCTACGGTGACGCGCTGAGCGCGAGCACCATCACGGGCACGATGAAGGACCCTGTCACCGGTGCGGAGGTCAAGGGTACGTTCACGTGGAAGGACGGCGCATACAAGCCCATTGCAGGCAGCAATAATGTCGACTGGATATTCACTCCGGACGCACCGGAATACGCAGCTGCGACCGGCAAGGTGAAGGTCAGGGTCAACCGCAAGGATATCACGAACGCCGCGGTCACACTGAAAAATGACAGCGTTGTGTACGACGGAACAGTGAAAAGCCCCGAGCTGGAAAGTGTTGTTCTGGACGGCGTAACGCTGATAAGCGGCCAGGATTATGATTACGTCTATAGCTGGGCGCAGGGGACAGACGTCGGCCAATACGGGCTTACCGTCGTCGGCTATAATAACTACGAGGGTGAGGTAACGGTCTATATGTCAATCACGCCGAGAACCGTGACCGCTCCGACTATCACAGTCAGCGGCGCGCCGTTTGTCTACACCGGCAGCGCCATCACGCCGACGGTCACCGTCACGGACGACCTAGGCAACACCATCGATTCTAAGGAGTACACTGTCTCCTACAAGGACAATACCAATGCCGGTACCGCAACGATCACCATCACCGATAAAGACGGCGGCAACTACATAGTCAGCGGCAGCACGACCTTCACTATCGAGAAGGCGGCGTCCGCGATCGCGGCCGCACCGGCGGCAAAGACCGGCCTTAGCTACAACGGGAAAGAGCAGGAGCTCATCACGGCGGGCACGGCGACCGGCGGCACGGTGAAGTACCGTCTGGGCACTACCGGTGAGTTCTCAGCTGCCATCCCCAAGGCGGCGAACGCGGGCGAATACACCGTGTATTACTACGTCGAGGGCGACGCGAACCACAACAGCCAGAAAGAGGTGCAGAGCCTGACTGTCAGCATCGCGAAGGCGGCAGTCACCGTCACGGCGGCGAACAAGAGCGCCTTCGTCGGCGACGCTGCGCCCGAGCTCAGCAAGCCCGTTGAGGGACGGACTACACTGTCTCCGGCCTCTTCGGCACAGATAAGCTCACCGGCACGGTGAAGCTTGCGTATGTCGACGCGAACGGAAACGCGATAACGCCCAACATGGCGGCGACCGGCGAGACGATCATCCGCGCAAGCGGAGTCACTGCACCGAACGAGAACTACACCGTCACATTCGCGGACGGTAAACTGATCGTATCCCTGCGCCCGTATTACACCATCACGGCAACCGCCGGGCTGCACGGCTCGATATCGCCCGTCGGCAGCGTCAGTGTCATTCACGGCGGGAGCCAGAGCTTCACCATCACTCCGGACGCGGGCTACGCGATAGCAAACGTCAGGATAGACGGCGTCAGCATAGGCGCGGCGAGGTACTATACTTTCGAGAACGTCACCTCCGCGCACACTATTGAGGCCGTGTTCATGCGGGTGAACGGCAACCCGCAGACGGGCGTCATGGTGGACGAGACTGACGGTAGCTATTATGAGAGCGCGTGGCAAGGAGAATGAGCGCGCGGCGATGAAGACGCGCGAGGAGACAAGAGCATGAAGAACAGCACAAAGAAAATCTGCCTTATTATCTGCGCGGCCGCGGCCATCCTTGCACTGCTCCTGATCATCGCGGGCGGCGGCAAGGGGGAAGAGCCTGTCACGACTGATGCGCCCGATGTCACGGCGGCTCCCAGCCCGACCGCGACGCCCACGGAAACGCCCGCGGGCAAGGCGATACCGACTGTGGACCGGCAGGCGGAGCTTGCCGCGGCAAAGAAGAAAAACCCGAATACCGCGGCGTGGCTCTATATCCCCGGCGCGGAGGTGGACGACCCCGTGATGCAGGCGGAGGACAACGGCTACTATATGCTGCTGGACGAGAACGGGGAGTACAGCATGTGGGGCTGCTACTATGCCCACTGCGAGAACGACCTCAGCGCCCGGGATAAGCTCGACACCAACACGACGATCTTCGGGCACTCCGCCAGCAACTGCGATGTGAACGGGCCGAAGTTCACTAAGCTCTACCGCTATATGGACGCGGACTACGTGAAAGCGAACCCGTACATATATCTCTCTGTGGAAGGGGAGGACCTGATCTTCCAGATCACCGCGCTGTTCATCACCGATATAGAGTTTGACTATATCGACCCGAACCCGACGGGTGACAAGCTCGCGGAGCTTTTCCAGACGGTCGAGAGGAAAAACTGGCTGGACTTTGACGGCGTGACCTTCTCCGAGGGGGACACTATACTGACGCTTTCCACCTGCTGCCGTAAGTACGACGCGACCAACAGCGGCAACCAGCGGCTGGTGGTCATGGCGAAGCTGCTCCCGGCGGGGGCGGAGGCGCAGGAGTTCAGCGTGGCACTCGCGGCGGACCCGGAGATGCCGTAAGCGGAAACATAAAACCGGCGTGTACCCGATGAGGGTATACGCCGGTTTCGCGCGTTGATACGTTTTTCAGAAAAAGCTCATGCCCTGCTCCTTTTCCTGCTCCACTTCAAGCTCTGCGATGCGCTTTCTGTTATAGCAGAGCAGATCGCTTGTCAGAGAGTATAAGTCCTGACTGCCGGACATAAACACAGCAACGGTGTATTTCTTTTCGCCGTACTCGGCATATAGCGGCTTGAGACGCTGGCGCACGGCGGAATCGCTTTTCTCTTCGTTCGAGAGCCAGACTTCAACTGTTCTGCGCTCGTCGTTTATGCTTAGCTCCAATCATAGACCATCTCCTCTCTATAGAAATTTTTATCATATTTGTCAGATTCTAAACCGGACGGGCGGTACATAACGTATCGGCTGCCGGTCGAGTTAAAATTTTGCTTGCCTGTATTCGACACTACTTCCCCAGGCAGGGCGGACTACTGAACCGCAGCTGGCGCTGCGCACGGGCGTTTCACCCCTCCGAGGATCTCTCCGAGCTGCCCCCATTGCCTGAAAGCTGTGGCTGGACAGGAGTACCTGCGTGAATGCAGTCATGGCGTGCGGCCTGCCGGAGCCGCTTTTGAATGGATCTTACTCGCTCGTTGCCTCACCGGTAAAGGCAAGTCCTGGCGCATCCTTCGTCTCGCTCGTACATTCACGGATGTTATTCGTAGCCGGATATGACCGGAAGCTCCGGTGTTTGTCAAGGTGCATTGAGGGAGAAAATTTATGCCCTCATATGGTTAAGGGATAAAATTTGGCTTTTCTACAACCAAATCGAAAAATTTTTGTTCCCTCACTTAATAGCTCACAAAAACACGAAAACACAAGCCGCTGGTTTTCTAAAATTTTTATGAACAGCACAGAAGAGAAAATTTCCCCTCACTTCTTAAGCGAACGAGATAGGTAGTTTCACGAAAGAATTTTCGATTGTTCACAAAAAATTTGCATTTGAGAATCCTTGCGGCGCTTTTCTCGCTGCGATCAAAAAAAACTCCCTCATATGGTTAAGGGATAAATCTTCACTTTTTTAGACACGTTTTCAGAAAAATTTTCCCTTCTTACTTCTAAGCAAATTCAGCGGGCAAACGTGTAATATACTCAAACTGTTTTCTTCTCTCTGTGCTAATACTTAGAGTATTCCCTTCAAGGGGTTCACTGTGAACCGGGGCTGGGTGCAGCAAGTAAGCGCAATTCCCCCTTGGCGGAGACATGAGTTTTGATTGTAGACACGTAGGATGCAAACTAAAAAAACGTCTGCCGTGCTTTGAACTGTGGCAGACGTTTAGTATACTTGCTTCGGATAATTTGCAGGATCCTCGTGGTCGTCCTCGCGATGACCGAGCGCAATTTTCCACTCCTGCAATTCTTTGCGCCGCTCCCTGTCAAGCTGCAAGCCACGGTAACCGGAAGTGCCGACGTTATCCCGAAAGATGTTGCCCATGTGATGCAGCATGCGAATCATACAGGCGGCGATAGATTCGGGCGGAGAGCGGTACTCTTGGCGAGGCTGCGTATTGGGTGTGGCTGTTGGCGCTGAACTTTCCGAGACGGTTTCTAATTCAGGCGCAGTCTGATGCAGCTCATCTTGCTGTTGCTCTATCATCTGCACGACTTCCCGGATGACCATATTTCTCACGGGTTTGAACTCCTTCTGCTGAGAGAGAGGCACACGTGCGGGTTTCGCTTTCGAGTAAAAGCTGAAAACCTCATCGCGCATATCCTGCCAGAGTGAATACGCCTCTGCCACACGCTCGTCGCCCGCAAGCTCATCGACGATAGCATCGACTATGCGCTTAGTCGCTGGCGGTAGATAACCGTACACTTTCTTGCCGGAGTAATTTTGCAGCTGTTCAGCAAGCTCTGTGATGAGCAGACCAATCCTCGGATTTTTCAAATCACCGTTTTGCATTCTCTGAATCAACGACTCTACGACCTCAAGCGCATCTTCTTGAAGCTGGTCTCTGTACGCAGTCTGCTGAACATAGATGTTCTTCAAATCATCCTTGAATATCTGCCGCGTGAGAGCAGACCTCAACTCGAGTATAGCGGGCTTGGTGAGATAGCCTTCGCTCGGATCGGTCGAGAATATGACCAGATGCACATGTACGCTTCGCTCCTTTTCATGGAACGCAGCGTACCATTTCAAGCGTGACGGCAGTATCTTATACGCTTTCGCTATCTGATCCAGCTCAGAGCAGATGAGTGCGCGCCAACTCTCAGCGGAGTCATAACCAAGACGTTCAGCGTCTGAACGCTGTATCGCAATGACCGGTATCCAGACGTTGCCCGGATGGTGAGCCACTTCGTCAACTGCATTTTGCAGCACAGGTACTTTACCGTCTGCGTTCCACAGTCCGTGCTCGCCGAGCTTCTTCACGCCGGGACGGTTTGCAACGTAGTCAACGTAGTTCTCACGTTTGTCCAACAGATATGCATAGTTCTCCTGAACCTGAGAGATGAACTCCGAGGCGTTCTTCTGAGATCGTTCTGCATGGTAATCCTCATACTCCGGCATATCACGAGTATCGGGAAACATTTTGAGCAGCCGAGATATAAAGTCCTGCTGCTGTTTTGTTGCTGGCAAGCTGCTGTCGGTATCCTTGAGAAGCTCGACACCCTCGCGCGTTGAAATATACTTAGTGAGATTTGCAAGCTTTGCCGACTGCTTACCGCCCTTGAGATACGGCGAAGAGAAAAATACACCGGCCATCAGTCATCAGAGTTACCGCGCTGAATATCCAGAGCGGTATCGAAAGAAATATTCCCGTATGTGCGTTTGACCTCGTCCGCAGAGTAACCCCGCAGAGCACGAAGGTCAGAGACGTCATCCTTGAAGTGCGCGGCGACTATGTGCATCATCATGTTCAGCTCCACGCTCCACTTGAACATGAGCTTCGAGATCCTGTTCGTGTTCTCTGACAGCATCCCGCGAATGTTTTGTGAGACAGATTCGCAGACGTATAAGCTGACGTCATCCGTCGCAAGGTATCCCATATAAAATCTGAGAGCCTTGCTGATGAACTCGCTTCTGTTTTTGCAGTTGGCAGTCCCAAGCCAGCCGTCCATGCGAGATAACAGTTCAGGCTTGAGCCAGACTGTTATGCGTTTTACGTTTTCTGTGCTTATTTCTATCATCTCCTCCACAAATGCAAAGAACCGCCGAATCCCTTGAAACAAGGGCATTTTGCGGCTCCGCGTTCACCTAAATTTTTGAGTTGTTTGAAAATGTGTACCTTGCCCGAAAGCTGAAAAAGACCCGCGTTGCGGGGCTTTGTGGGTGGGAGGTGCGCCCTTGGGTGTACCTCCCTTTATCATAGTGCCATTTTCGAACGGGCGCACCCGGACGAAAATGCCGCGAAAACGCCCCCAAACGCCGCGCGTTCCCCTACCGGGGTATCCACGCCCCACCTGCCTCCGTAAAAGCGCGCACAACGCCTCACGTGGGGCGACAGCGAGTAGTTTACTTGTTTCATAAAATTTCCCTCCTTGATGTTTTTTTGATTCCCAAATCTTTCCTACTGACACATAGATTCTATAGTTTTGCTCACCCCTTTAGAGCACAGGCTAATAATGAAAAGCACCGCACTGATGAGACGGTGCTTTTGAGATAAATTATCAACTTCACAAGTTTAAACTAAAGAACGATTACAGTGTATAATTGCCTTGACGGGCGCACACGGTCAGATTAAAATAAAATTAATCAGGAGCAGGGAAGTTAGGACAGAGATGGAGGAGAGGCTGAATGGATAATAACGGTGAGATCATTATTTATCAGACTGATGATGGCTTAACGCATATCGATGTAAAGATGGAAGATGAGACCGTCTGGCTGACGCAGCAGCAGATGGCTGAACTTTATCATACGTCCCGTACCAATGTAGTCGAGCATATCACTCACATTTATGAGGAGGGTGAGCTCGACGAAAATTCAACCTGTCGGAAATTCCGACAGGTTCGGCAGGAGGGCAATCGTCAGGTAAACCGCGAGATGGTTTGTTATAACCTGGACATGATCATATCCCTCGGCTACCGTATTAAGTCCTCGATTGCAACGAACTTCCGGCGCTGGGCGACAGAACGTTTGAAGGAGTACATGATCAAGGGCTTCACTATGGATGACGAGCGCCTGAAGCAGCTCGGCGGCGGGAGCTACTGGAAAGAACTGCTTGACCGCATCCGCGATATCCGCTCGTCCGAGAAAGTGCTGTACCGCCAGGTGCTGGATCTGTACGCGACCAGTGTGGATTATGATCCGACCAGCGCTGAGTCTGTCCGCTTTTTTCAAAATCGTGCAGAACAAGCTGCACTATGCGGCACATGGTCACACCGCCGCCGAGGTGATCTATCAGCGTGCGGATGCGTCCAAGCCGTTTATGGGGCTGAAGACATTCAAAGGTGAAATGCCTGTGCTCAGCGATGTGAAGGTTGCGAAGAATTATCTGGATGAAGACGAACTGAAGATTCTGAACAACCTCGTGTCCGGTTACTTTGACTTTGCCGAGGTGCAGGCAATGCGGCATAACCCCATGCACATGTCTGACTATATTGAGCATCTGGACAGGGTACTTTCCACCACAGGAGAAAAGCTGCTGGAGGGCGCGGGCACTGTCAGCCATAAACAGGCCATGGAAAAAGCCGAGCAGGAATATAGAAAGTATCAGGTCGAAACCCTTTCCCCAGTAGAAGAAGCCTATTTGGAGACTATACGCGAGACAGAGAAGCTGGCCAAGGGAAGGCGAGGGAATGAATACTGACTACAATTTGTAGTCAGTTGAAATGCGTAGCAACTAAAAGGCGGAGGCATAACCTATGGCAAAACTAAAAAGCTATAGCAGTCGATTTTGCAGACTGTTAGTAGTATTTCATCTACGTTAACAAGTGACACAAAAGCGATCAACTTTTTTGCTGATCGCTTTTGTATGAGCACTATTTAGCTGTTGTATCGCTTGTCTTTAAATTGGTTCTTGTCCACATACAAGTCAAACGCCAAGATGGTTAATTGTATATCCACATTCATGTCTTGACGATGATATTTACACCTCCAAATGTTGGCTTGGAGTTGGGTACATGATATTGTGTTGGCATCTGTCCAATCTTTGATTTTGGATAAAATTGACTGGAACGATTGGTTTTCTTTGTTAAAGATAATCACAGAGACTTTCAAATCTCGCCATGTTGAATAGTTAATGACCTGTTGAATAGCCCCTTGGAATAAACGCTCCCCGTGCCAAATCTTACATTCTCCAATAAAAGCAGCTTTGTTTTCAAATTCAATGTGAATATCAGTTTTCCCGAGTTTACGGAAAGTCTCTCCTGTTGCCGCCACGTAGTGAGTATTCAATGTTGCTAATAAGTGATCCCTAAGTTCCTCTTCAGTATTGGCGAAGTATGACCTTGCGGTTTTCTCCATAGTTGTTCCGCACATCGAAATGATATTATTAATATTTTCGTAGTCGTCATCACTTATGTATGGTTCAGGTATTGCTGGCTTGGTTGTTGGTTTTACAGATGGCTGGCGGACATTTCGCTTCAACTGTATTGGTCGAGTATTGGGTGCATTTGTGCTTGCAATCAAAGGAATCTGTAAAGCATTGCTGATAGCAGAAAGAGAATCCGCTTTCTTTTTTCGAGCCTCTAACAAACGCACGGCAGAAGTGGCAAGTCCATTGTTGAAAGCAACGGCCTCGGTATTTACATAGTTGATCATCATTTTGTAACTTTCAAATTCATTGTCAAATTGCTTTTGGACATATTCAGCCATTGCAGTTCCTTTGGCGTGGAGCTCTTGCTTCGTATATTCAAAATCCAAAATAAAACTTCCGCACATTTCATCATGAGGGCGCACAAAATCTCGCGTAGCAAAACTAGACAGAATACGATGACTTGGCCGTACTTCAAATAAAAAGGGGTCTCCGTCAAACGGAATTTTGAATGTTACTCGAATTCCATCTACCTCAACAAATTCTCTTTCGTAAGAAGAGAAGCGAAATAAGTTTTCCTTTTGATTTTTGCTTCAGAGAGAGTTCGCTCTATATTTGTTTCAAAGATAGAGATAGGAGCAACAGAATATTTTGTTGCAAGGTATTTAGACCATTCTTTAAAATTGCAGGAAGTAATTTCGGCGTCGCTCATTTGAGTTACTTCTGTTTCCATTTTACTAGAAATTGACGCAAAGTAGTTCTGTGCATCGCACCCATTGAAGAACTCTTTGCTACGTCCACTTCCAGATATAGAATACACTTTTTTGGCGCTCCTTTCTGCAAGTAAAATGACTAATTATAGTATAGCATACCGATGCGGACGTTTAAAGTATTTAGTATAGTTTCTGCTTTACCTTTTCAATAAAAAACAAGGGAGATTATCAGCGCCAGAAACCTAATAAGTAAAACTCGCTATGCATGAGCTTAAACTACTCATAGTTTGCATTAAAGCAATTCGAACACGCTCTACCTACTAACCAACATTTACCCTCCCTGACATCATTGCCACAGATGAAACCGCCGGAAGCCGTTGCAGTGCAGCGGATTCCAGCGGTTTTGCCTGCTGTTTCGGCCCTTGCGGATACCCACGGTAGAGCTCTATGTTTTAGTCACTATGTACTATTTCCACCCCTCGCGTTTGGCCAGATCGAGCATACCGAAGCAGAACTGCTCCCACGGTGTCAATGTGGTCTGTAACGGGTCACCCTCGCGGATGCGCATGGTGCGGCGGATCTCCTTGGTATAACGACCCGCCCAAGGTCGTCGATTCTGCGGACTATCCCGGTAGCTTTCATTATATATATCTCCTTTGGCTCAAATTACACTTCTATTGTCTGCAAAAGAAGTAAAAATTATGTGGAGGAGATACGGCGGGCGAGAGTGAGGATGCTATCAGCTTTGCACGTTTAGGCTGAAATACGAATGCGGCGCATAATTGCCTTGACAGGCTGAAAAAATCCTGAAATCTTGTGATTTCAGGATTTTTTGTTATAATGCTGTGTTATGTTCAGATAGCGTTGCCGGCGTTGAAGCCCTCGCGGATGTTCTTGTAGCCGTTCTTGGTGCTGCTTGCGTCACCGACGACAACGACCTTGCAGCCACAGTCCTTAAGCTCTGCTTCGAGCGGATTATTGCTGCGGACGCCCATGGCATTGACGAGCATATCGATATGCTTGAACTCTACAGGCTCGCCGTACTCCTCGGCGTAGATGGTGCCTTCGCCGACCTTGGTGAGCTTGGTATGGGTGTGCACCTTGATGTTGTACCTGCGGATATGCTCGAGCAGGCAGGCTCTGGGCTGAGCGACGGCATCAGTGATTATGTCGGGTGCCATCTCTATCATGGTTACATCGCAGCCCTGAACCGCAAGAAACACTGCGGTTTCGGCACCGGTCATGCCGCCGCCTGCGACGACCACTTTCTTACCGTAGAGCGTGCGGCCCCGGAGAACTTCAATGGCGGTCTTGACATATTCGCGGTTGTCAAGGCCGGGGATGGGCAGGAACATGGGGTTGCTGCCGGTGGCGAGGATGACAGCATCGGGCTTCTCGGCGTCAACGATCTCACGGGTGAGCGGCGTGCTGAGCCGAATCTCCGCGCCGTACTTTTTCAACTGATTGCGGAAGTTGAGCACGAGAGATGCGTACTCGGTTTTTCCCGGAGGCGTCATAGCTGCGAGCCACTGACCGCCGATCTCATCGCTGGCTTCAAAGACAGTGACCTTGTGGCCGCGCTCTGCCGCGCCGTAAGCGGCGGCAAGACCGGAAACGCCTGCGCCCGCGACAAACACCTTTTTGGGGTTCTCCACCACGGACAGGTCATAGACAAGCTCGCGGCAGGTGTGGGGATTGGCGATGCAGTTGACAGGGTTGCCGACCGCAGTCTCACCGGTGCAGCCCTGATCGCAGCCGATACAGTGGATTATCTCATCTATCTTGCCGGCCTTTGCTTTGTTGGGCAGATCGGGGTCGGCGAGGGAAGCGCGCGCCATGACGATGAAGTCGGCCTTCCCGTCGCGCAGCATAGCCTCGGACATATAGATGTCGTTGTAGCGGCCGACGGCGAGCACAGGAATGCTGACGGCCTTCTTGATGGCGGCGGCGTTCTCGGCGTAGTGCATCACGGGGATGAAGCCCGGCGCGATTATTGCCTCCTTGGAGGCGAACATGCCCTGCGTGCAGTGCAGAGCGTCAATGCCTGCCTCCTCAAGCATCTTTGCCATGACTATAGCCTCAGGAAGCTCAATGCCGCCCTCAACATAGTCGCAAGTATTGAAGCGGAAGAGAATAGGGAAGTCGGGGCCTACAGCAGCACGGACGGCGGCGACGACTTCAAGTGCAAACGCATGCGGTTTACAAGCGTACCGCCGTACTCGTCCGTGCGCTTATTGGAAAACGTGGACATAAACTGATTTATAAGATAGCCGTGCGCGCCGTGAATCTCGACGCAGTCAAAGCCGCAGCGCTTTGCCCTTGCGGCGGCCTCGCCGAACGCCTTGACAAGCTTGTGTATCTCCTCAACGGTCAAAGCGCGGGGAACGTAGGGCTCGGTCGGCTCCTTGAGCGCAGAGGGAGCAACGGGGTGTGTGTCATATGCCTTCAGACTTCTCTGACGACCGGCGTGGTAGATTTGCGCGCCCATGAGTCCGCCCGCGGCATGTACCTGACGCACGGTCTCGGACCATGCCGGAACCTGATCGTCGCTCCAGAGAGAGCCGACGACAGGGTCGCTGCCCGCGTCGGCCGTGATGCCGAGATCCTCCGTAAAGATGAGACCCCAGCCGCCCTTGACCTTGGCGACAAGGTATGCGTTGACGGCCTCATTGGGGGTGCCGTCGGGGTTGCCCATATGAGATGACATGGCGCTGACAACAAGGCGATTCTTTAGTTCAAGATTGCCAATCTTGCCGGGCTCAAATACTTTGGTTAATTTCATGTGATGCCTCCATTAGATATGTGTTTTCCTGCGATTAGGGAAATGCTGCGGACGCGATGTGAAAACAACGAATCGTATATTTATTTTTAACAAGTTTTTTGAGCAATTTCAATAACGCACTTTTTTGTTATAGTGCACAAAATAGTTAGCACGCACAAAAAAGTGCGTTATTGTTAAAAATACGTCACATGCATTATAATCTACTCATCGAGTGTGATATCGGATTAACACACCTGTACGGCGGACATGGGAGAAGACAGAACACAGGCCGGTCGTGCAGACAAACCGAAAAGGAGAAAACGACATGAAAAGAACAAAAAAGATAATTGCGTTTGCGCTGGTACTTGTTATGGCGGCAGCGCTTCTCAACGGATGCGGAGAGACCGGCAGCACCGGCAGTACTGCAAGCGGCAAGACATATAACCTTGCATATCAGTGTGCATGGGGTTCCGGCGGCGGACCTTTTCAGTATGCCTCCGATCTTTCCAATGCGATAGTCAACTGCTCCGGCGGCCGTGTAACGATGGAGTGCCTCGCGACTAATTCCATCGTACCTACGACGGATATGCTCCAGGCGGTCTCCAGCGGCACGCTCGACTGCGCGCAGACTGCGGCGACCAACCTCTCCGATGACAGCCTCGGCATTCTCAGTACCCTGCCCGTTGGCATGACCTTTGACGAGTACATGGGCTGGTACGTTGCCGGCGAGGGACAGCAGATACTCGACGAAGGTCATGGCGGAGATAGACAGCAATGTCGTCGCGTTCCCGTGCGGCGTTGTCGACTCGGAGATACTCTACCACTCCACAAAGCCTATCACCTGCCTTGACGACATCAAAGGGCTCAAGATTCGCGGCGTTTCCGACTGGGCAAACATCGAGACCCGCCTTGGCGCGTCCGTTGTTACCATGGACGGTGGCGACTGCTATGAGGCGCTCTCCCGCGGCACCATCGACGCGGCTGAGTATTCCAGCCCGTCTGCAAACTGGGCGGCAGGCTTCCAGGAGTCGCGCCCTATCTCACGGTTCCCGGAGTGCATCAGTCATGCGCGGTCTACCTCTTCCTCATCAATCGCGGCGTATGGGAGAGCATGGACGAACAGACCCAGAACATTATAAAGCTTGCCTGCACCGCAATGATGGCGCAGAACTGGGCGGAGGACCGCGCGGCAAACGGTCAGGCGTGGGAACAGTTCAAGGAGCTTGAAGCGCAGGGTAAGCTGACCATATACAGAATGCCCGATGAGGACATCGCAAAGATCCAGCAGGTCGCTGACGACTACTATGCCGAAAAGTGCCAGAGCAACCCGCTGTTCGCGAAGATATACGAGTCTCAGCAGGCGTACATCCAGTCTGTCGGTGACTGGAGCGAGGCGGCGTCCTACTGATAAAAGCCGTTCGGCTCGCGAGAGGAATTTGAAATGGCTAAACAACCTGAAAATAACAAAGCAGCATCCTTTGGAGATAAGTTCATAGCATTTGCAAACAAGGTCTCTGACATCTCCGGGCTTGTGGCCGCATATATGCTCGTGCCGCTTGTGATCGTGTTTCTGATAGAGATCATTCTGCGCAACGTGTTCAACAGCCCGACAACATGGGCTTACGGCATGTGCTTCATCATCGGCGGGTGCGCCGCCGTGCTCGGCTTCGGCTACGCGATGAAGAGCGGAGCAATGGTCAGGATAGACGCGTTCTCCTCAAAGCTTCCGGAAAAGGCGCACTGCATACTTGACCTCGTTTTGTATGCGGTGCTGTTCCTGCCGCTCACAGTGGGCGGGACAATAGAGTGCGCCAAGAACGCGGTCACGGCCACTGCCACGCTTGAAACGCTCAGCACCGGCTCGTGGAGCGCTCCCATCTGGCCTACCAAGATCGTAATGACGATCAGTCTTATTATACTTACACTTCAGGGGCTTGCTGAGATAGTGAGCCTTATCCAGCGCCTGCGCGCAATGAAAGGGGGAGAGATAAATGACAGCAAGCGGTCTTACAATCGCTGCCATAATGGGCGTAATGCTGCTGGTGTTCATCTTCTCCGGCTACTACCTCTTTGCAGCGCTCGGCGGCGCGGCTATCATATCCGGGCTTGTGTTCTGGGGACCGAATGTGTTCCAGACCATATATTTCAGCATTTTCAAATACTGCAAGGACTATAATCTCCTTGCGGTGCCGCTCTTTGTCCTTATGGGGCAGCTGCTCAACCAGTCCGGCGTGGCCGGAAGACTGTTCGATTATTTGATAAGTCTCTCCGTGGCTCTCGGACGCATGCAAAGTACAATAAATCGCTTACGGCCGGCGCGCGGCGGCATGGCGATCGCGGCGACGCTCATCGCGATACTCTTTGCCGCGACCACGGGCATCGTCGGCGCGTCCGTCGTCTCGATGGGGCTGCTTTTCACAAAGCCCATGCTCGACGCCAAGTACAATAAATCCCTCACAGCCGGCGTTATAATCTCCGGCGGTACGCTGGGCATTCTCATCCCGCCGAGCATTATGCTCGTGTTCATGGGCTCGGCTGCTGCAACGTCTCCGTCGGCAAGCTCTTTTACGGCGCAATGACGCCCGGCGTGCTGCTTGGCGTTGCATACATCGTGTATGTGAAGGTCATATCCATCGTAAAGAAGGACTATGCTCCGCCCATGCCTGAGGAGGTGCTCAGCCGGTACTCCAAAAAGCAGATAGCATTGGTTTTGTACTATATTAACATCTGTACCCGAAAAAAGCAAGTGAGCAAACCGTTAAAGATTGACGGGGCTTATAGTGAAAACTGCCTCCGAAGATCATCGGAGGCAGTAATACGGCTCTTGTTTGACCGGAGATCAGAATGCGGTCTTGTAGAGGCAGGTCGGGTTGTACGGATAGAGAATGTTGTTTTTCTCGACCGTGTCGCAGCCGTCGAGAGCTTTCAGCAGCTGCTCGGTGGTCATGGTGACGCGGACGTCGCCGTATGCGAGGGCGCCGGTGGCGCGGTCGCCGCGGCAGCCGAGGGACAGACCGATCTTGCCTTCCTTCATGGTGCGCATCCAGGTGTCTGCGCAGTTGGATTCGCCGCTGAACGGGAACTCGAGCTTCTGCCAGTCGGTCTCAACATAGCAGGCCAGCAGGTGGAATGCGGCCTGAGTGGGGAGCTGGAGGCAGATGACGTCGGGCTCTTCGATGGGGCAATTGCACAGAGAGGAGCAGACGATGCCGGCGTAGGGCGTCTCGGGCAGCACTTTGAGGTTGGACTTGATATGCTTTATGGCGTCCTCCTGCTTGTGATGCCACGGGGTGGGCTGCTTGTAGAGGATAGCGCCGTCAAGAAATTCCTGATTGACTTCCATGCAGCCGTTGTTCATTGCGCAGTAGTAGCCGGAGAAGTGATCGGGCGTGAGACCGAAAGTGCCCTGGAAGTGGGCGGCCATGCCGATCAGCTTGCAGGTGGAGGCCTTGTTCTGGCAGAACTCTATGCCGGGGATCTCGTCGAACTCTTCCGGGGTCTTGATGAACTTCATCGCGACAGGGTGCTGGGTGGGACGGAGAGTAAGGAATATGCGGTCGCTGAGCTGTTTCCACTCTTCTTTGGTAAGCTTCATATTTATATTCACTCCATTCGTTGTTCCGGACGAGCAAATCACATAAGGAAAACCTTATATGCGTTCGCGCAGTCCTCAAGTCTCTTCTTGATATTGCCCTCGCCGCGAAGATAGGTGAGAGCCATTTCGGCGGCATACCAGCGTCCGTCGACCTTGACATACCTGTTGTCATAGTGGGCGCGGCCGACGAACTCTCCGCCGTTGACGGCGTCGTAAAGATCGTCCTCGAGCGCCCAGTGACCGATGGCGGTATCCTCGCCGGTTATTTCGACCCAGTGGTGATGACCATGGTGGCTGGAGGTCACGTTGTCGGTGAACTTGCCCTTCATTGTGGCAAGCATACCGTCGCTGCCAACGTATTTTCCGCCGGTGGTGTTGTTTATGAACACAAAATCGTCGGTGAAGCAGGCACGAAGTCCGTCCCAGTCCTTCTTGTCGAGGCAGTCCCAGTAATTTGCCTGGAGCCGCTCTATGGCACGGATGTCCTCCTGCATCTGTATGCGCCGTTCGAGCTCGCTTATCCGCTGCTCGAGTTTTTCCATATCCGCCATTGGTTATACCTCTTTCTATAAACTATATATGTGGGGGTCAGGCTGATATCACTTCTTGCCCCAACCGCCGACGGAGAAGATGGTCTCGCCGGTGATGTAGGAGGCCTCGTCGGATGCGAGGAAGCAAGCGAGGTTGGCCTGCTCTTCGGGCTTTGCCATCCTGGGAATCATGAGCTTGGGTGCGGTGTAGGTCGGGAAACGCTGGCGCGGGACCTCAGTGACCATCGGAGTGTCGGTGGAGCCGGGGCAGAAGCAGTTGGCACGGATGCCGTACTCAGCCAGCTCAACGGCGACGCCCTGCGTCATCGCGGCGATAGCGCCCTTGCTCGCAGCGTAGGAGTGGAGTTGGGGCATGCGCAGCGGACGTTGATGGAAGCGGTGTTGACTATGGCGCCCTTGGTGCCGTGGGCGACGAATGCGCGAGCCGCGGCCTGGGTGCTGTTGAAGCAGCCAAAGTAGTTGTTGTGAACGATGCGGGCATGCTCTTCCTCAGTGACGTTGATAAAGTCCTTGAAGAGGTTGATGCCGGCGTTGCCGAACATGACGTCGAAGCCGCCGAACTTGTCATATGCGGCCTGAACGAGCGCATCGACCTGAGGACGATTCGTGACGTCGCAGATCTGGCACCAGCAGTTCTCTGCGCCGAGGTCGTTGACTATTTCCTCAAAAAGATCGTCGTGACGTGCGCCTATGACGATCTTGCCGCCGTCCTTAACAAAGCGGGTTGCGATAGCGCGACCTATGCCGGTCGTACCGCCGGTGACGACGGCCACTTTGCCTGCAAATCTGTCGGAAGTTGCCATGGTGATTAGCCTGCCTTTCTGATAAGCGAAATGAGTTAGTTGATCAAAATCATAACTACTAACATTTAAGAAAGTGCTTGCGGCGCAACCGTTGGGGGCGGTTGCAGCCGCGCTTTTATAGAGCACACTCTACTACCATCTCTAACGTCGTTCTACGAGATTGTCAAGAAAAAGATAATAAAATAATAACCAAAAACATTGTGACGAATTTGGCAGAAATAGATAAAAATCTGCTTTTTATGATAAATATGAAAAACTGTGAAAAAAGTGCTTTACTTTTCACAAAGCCTGTGATAATATTTTTGCGGAGTGTGCGAACAGAGCATGCTCTAGAGCACGAGCGCAATCAAATACAGCGCCGGTGTTACGGCTTTAAGCCTGCATATATGCTGCTGTTAATGAGAGGAATTATAAAAGTGGAGCTTACTACACCCAAGCAGGTACAGACGCAGGAAACAAAACAGAAGATATTCAAAGCAGCGTCGAGTATATTAAAAAAGAAAGGCTTTGCCTATCTTACGGTCAGTAATATATGTGCCGCCGCAGGCGTGTCGAATGGGACATTCTTCTATCACTTCAAAACGAAGGACGAGCTTCTGGTCTATTATAATTTTCAGAAGTTTGCCGAGTTCAGAAAGAAGAACAGCTTTGATGATGCTGTCGCCGACAGGCCATTCGACGAGCGTATACGTATCTTCTATTATTATTGGAGCGATTATATGGTTGACGTGGGGCTGGACTTCTGCTGCAACTATTATAATACCAAGAACTATTCGCTCGATAACCGCCGCTGGCATCAGCGCCAGCCGGCTTACGTCTGGGGCTATCCGGACAGTTGCCTGAAGGAGGCGGCGGATGCTGGGCTTCTGAAAGAGGAGCACAGCCTTGACCATTATGCGGAGGTCTTAGTGACGATCATGAAGGGCGTTGCTTTTTGACTGGTGTCTGAGCGGGGCGGTATTTGATATGCACGACCGCATAGACGAGATCATGATGCCGTATCTCAAAAGCATCATGAAGGACTGAATCGGCGCGTGCCGGGGCTTAACATCGGATCCAACTGTCAAGCAGACAATTAAAAGCAATAGAGTGCACTCTTCCGTCAGAACACTCTCACAAAACGTATTTGGGGATGCGGAGGGCGCGGACGGCGACTTTATTGCCTGACAGCTTGTATCAAATAATTTTTTGGGAGAGTACATATGGACATCCTCATCCTCGTAGCGGCGGTCCTGCTTATCGGTCTGTTCTGCTACAAAAACGTTCCCACCCTGATTGGCGGCATTGTCTGCTCCGTCATTCTTATGATCATCTACAAGATGGACATCACCACCGGCCTGTTCGACACCTATATGGGCGGCCTCGTCGGCTTCATGAAGTCCTGGATGATTCTGTTCTTCCTCGGCGCTCTGTTCGGCAAGCTGCTGGATATCACGGGCGGCTCCGACAGCCTCGCGCGTGTTATCCTCAACCTCGTCGGCCCGAAGAATGTTTCTCTCGGCGTCTGCATCTTCACCGCCATCCTCGCAATGGCCGGTATCTCCAGCTTCATCAGCCTCTTCATCTGCTACCCCATCGCACTCAAGCTCTGCCGCAAGGCCAACATCAACCGCGCTTCCGTTATTGCCGGTTACTCCCTCGGTCTGAACTTCGGCCTGGCTGTTCCTGGGTTCCGGTCACCAATAACGTTCTTTGTGCCAGCTACTTTGGCACCGACGTCAGCGCCGGCGGTTTCCTCGGCCTGTTCGTTTCCATCGTCTTCATTGTTGTCGGCATGCTCTACATCAAGTGGTATGAGAAGCGTCTTGCCGCAGCCGGCAAGGGCTACCTCCCCGCATACGGCACCGGTGCTCTTGAAGAAGAGGAGTCCGATGACGAGGATGTCAAGAAGGGTCCCCACTGGGTCCTCTCCGTTATCCCCATGCTCATTCCCATCCTTGTCCTGAACATATTCAAGGTCAAGGTAGAGCTCGCACTTCTCTGCGGCGTTCTCGCAGTTGTCGTTCTCCAGTTCAAGTACCTCCCCCGCGACTGGGATGCCAACCGCAAGGCAATCAGCGACTCCATCTCCATGTGCATGACCACCCTCATCAATGCTGCAGCTATCGTCGGCTTCGGTGCGGTCGTTCAGAACTGCCCGGGCTATGCCACTGCTGTTGACAGCATCCTCTCCTACGAGGGCAGCCCGCTCATGATCACTTTCGTCGCCACCAACCTCATTGCCGGTATCGCAGGTTCCTCTTCCGCCGGTCTTGTTCTCGCCGCTCCTGTTCTGCAGCAGGCCGCTACCATGACCAATGCCGCGGTGTTCCACAGAACCACTGTTCTGGCCTCCCTTGGTCTCGACTCTCTGCCCAACGCAGGCTTCCTCCAGACCGAGTGCACCGTTGCAGGCGTGAAGTTCAAGGATGTCTATTTCCCTGTCATCTTCGCTCTGACCGTCGTGCTGACCATCCTGCGCTGCCTGCTCTACATGGGTCTTGCAGCAGCCTTCGGTCTTGCATGATCGTGTGACCTGAAACATATAAAAAGAAAAATAGATTCAAATAAAGTCCGGGGCTTTTGAGAAATCAAAAGTTCCGGACTTTTAACAGAAGTTGCCTTTCTCCATTTTCTTCGGACAGTTTGACAGTCAATCGTGAATTAAGTACTCGCCTGTACATAATGCGGCGGCACCAGGTGGTTTATGGACAGCAGAAACACTGACAGGCACCTTGGCAATTTCGGAGCGCTCATAGATAATGACACAATGTGCATCACACGAATGGCACCGGTGTTTGACAACAACCGCAGTCTGCTGTTTGATATGGACGATGACCAACTGAAAAATATGGACTGGTGCATCGGCACATGCGCTCATGAAATCTCTTTTATTTTCAGCTATTTCATGTTATACTGCGAACAATAATAGGAGCACTTATATTACCAGCGTGACAATTTAGCCTATCCGATAGAGGTGCAGCTATGGTGCGGTAAAGATTATTACTTCAACCTCTGGAGTCATCAATACGTCTACAAATACAAAAGTCCAGAAATCGGGCAAAAACTATATCAAGAATATAACGCAGGTATGATCAAAACCGAGCAAGCGTTTCTGATGCGGTTGCAAGAATTGGAGGTGGACACCAATGGGTGATAGAAAAATATATGTTGTTGCGAAAATATTTGACCAGCAGGGATGCATTGCCTATCTTTGCAAATCGCTAAATGAGGCTCGCTGCCTCCCCGGTACGTTGGAGGCGCTAAGAGCAGAAGGGGTACAGATCGTCATTCTGGACTCACCGGAAATCTATTCCGAATACGCACCGTATACCTACATCTAGGACTTGAAGGAGTTTATCGACAGGGTCACCCTGCTGAACCGTGCATTATGACCTTTGATTTGTTCAGACTACTATTTGACTACTATTCTCTCTGCGACAGAGAAAACAGCTTTGAACCATTGCGCCGCAACGGTTCAAAGCTGTTTTGTATACCGCCATATTTTGTACGTCATACATGAAAACCTGCCAAAATACGCTCGATTCGTGTACGGTCACATAACTCCGACTCCGAAGGTCGCAGGTTCAAATCCTGTCGGGCATACCAGCGTCAAAACAACACCATGAGGTCATCAGCCGCCGCAGGCGGCGTCAGATCGACCGATGGTGTTGTTTTTCTTTTCCTACTCAAACCCACTTCGTTGGGCTTTGAGTCGGTTTTGTTATGTCCTCAAAATTGACTGACCCTGCCACGTCAGAACAAGCTCGCACCGTTGGGTTTCCGCCATAAGGCGAAAACTGCACTATGCTCCCTTGTTCTTCCTCTCAAACTCGAAGCCCTTTGGCTTCGAGTTTGTTGTTTTATGGGAGATACGGACTTTTGTTTATAAAAGTTAAACTTCCATATCGGTCAAGCAGCAGTCAACAGCTCAACCGGAAGAAGCCCTGCAGTAATAAAAGGCGTGGATGATGGTTTATGTCATTCTTCTACTATTTAATTGATTTACTGTACTTGACAGAAAAGGCTGTTTTTGTTATCATTTGGTTTATAAACCAACAAGTCGAGTTGCCGGAGGGAGGCAGGAATATTTGTCAAGAAATCAAAGCCAGGAAACAAAGGAACGTATTTTGCAGGTCTGCGTGAAGCTGTTTCTGGAGCAGGGCTACAAAAGGACCACCATGGCGGAGATAATCGAGAAATCCGGCGTATCCAGCAGCAGCTTTCAGAACATCTTTCGCGCCAAGGACGGAGTGCTGACGGAGCTTGTGCAGTTCATGTTTTCGTCCCAATTCGGCGCGGCAAGAAGCATAGCAGGCTCGCTGCCGCCGGTCTTCGTCTACGCGGCGGAAACGGCAATACAGCTTACGCTGACGGAGCTGAACGAAAACCTGCGGGAAATCTACATCGAGGCATATTCGCAGAAGGAGGCTTCGGAGTACATCATGCGGCAGACGGCGAAGGAGCTGTACCAAATCTTCGGGGAATACCTGCCGGAGCTGAACGAGGACGATTTTTATGTACTTGAGATCGGCTCGGCGGGGCTGATGCGGGGATATATGGCGCAGCCCTGCGACGAGGCTTTGACGCTTGAAAAGAAGCTCGGCGGTTTCCTTTACACTGAGTCTGCGGGGATATAACGTCCCCAAGGAGCAGGTGGAACAGGCGCTTGCCTTTGTTCAGGGGCTGGATATCCGTACCATCGCCTGCCGTATCATGCAGGAGCTGTTCGCGCGCTGGCAATGCGCTACGATTTCTCCCCGCAGGGGCTGATGAAAGCAACGGAAAGCAGATAAGACAGATAATCACGAATACACCCAGGGCCGGGGAAAACGGACCAAGTAAAAAAGGAGACTGAACATCCAATGAAAATGAAACGACTGATATCCTTTGTAATTGTACTGCTGCTTATATGCGGCATGCCCGTATCCGCGTTTGCGATGGACGATAACCAGGCGGGCAATACAGTACCTATTATTCATGAAGAAGAAACAATGAACACCAACTACGGCGCCGTGACCACCAACAAGGGCACCGTGACCACTAACTACGGCACCATTGAAATCAACGACGGCGATGTGAGCATCAACAACGGCGATGTGGGAACCAACGACGGCGATGTGGGAACCAACAACGGCACCGTGGTCCTCAACGACGGCACAGTGGACATCAACAACGGCACAGTGGAAATCAACTTCGGCACCGTAAAACCAACGAGATCACCGGCGATGTCACCAATTACAACACCGGCAATGTGGAAACCAACAACGGCACCGTAACATACGTAAAAGACAATGAAGAAATAACCTTCTACGGCGTTCAGGTGGACGGCAGCCTGCTTCAGAAAGAGGTAGGAGTGGAGCTGAATCTCAAAGAGAAATTCAGCAAAGAGGGCTATGTGCTCGCCGGCTACATAATGAACTGGCGAATGGACGATGACCGCGGCCTCGTGTCGATGGAAACACCCAAAAGAAACAGATGACTACATATAGTCCCTTGAACACCCGAATGTACTGACGCTGATATGGATGGCTATCTCGGGTTCGGGAGGCGGCTCCGGCGATTTGGATGAGGATAAAGGAAACGGCTCTGCCGCTGCGGGGGAGAAGCCGGAGTATTTCGGCCCCGGCTGCTACATCTCTTTAAACGGAAAGCAGTACATACTCACAGAGATAAAGGGAGAGGACTATTATCTTGCTTCCTGCGAGGAGTACACACAGGAGGAGCTTGCCGAAGCCGGCGAGCTGCTTGAATCTCTGCTGACGGAGGAACAGCTCAGCCATGTGACGGGCGAGGCCGGAATTCTGGAGGGAGAGCTGAACGAGCTGTTCTTCGGAGGCGGAAGCCGCATTGTATTCCCCTGCGACATCGGAATGATATTCTACTGAGAGGAAAAACGCTTATAAAACACACCACGGTGGTATACCCGCAAAGGGATGGGGCGCGGCGCGCCTGCAGTATGCCAATGCGGTGCGCCGCAGGGCATGAAAGGAGACTGAACATCCAATGAAAATAAAACGACTGATATCCTTTGTAATTGTACTGCTGCTTATATGCGGCATGCCGGTGTCTGCATTTGCGGATACATGGTATGTGGATGACGGCAATATCACCGTCAACGCCACGGATAGCGGCCAGACCGTATCTCAGGGTGAGACGACGACCCCGGATGACGCACCCGTCATCACCCAGCGCGACAGCAGCACTCCAACCACCAACACCGTGACCGTCAAGGCGGAGGAGAACGCCACTGCCAACGTCACTCTGGACGGCGTGAACATCGATACCAGAGGTACTCATAAAGCGGCCGTTGAAATCCAGGGCGAGGGCGATGTGGTCATCGAGCTGGACGGGAGCAATACCGTCCAGAGCGGCTGGGAGCGCGCCGGTGTGGAGAAGAACACCAGAGACCCTTGGGGCACCAATCCCGGCAGCGGTAACGGCAATCTCACCATCACCGACGAAAATGAAACCCACGGCAGCCTGAAGGCCACCGGCGGCAGTACGGGTGCCGGCATCGGCGGCGGCCATGATCGTTCCGGCAGCAATATCACCATCACCGGCAACGCGGAAGTCACCGCCCAAGGCGGCTATAGCGCTGCCGGCATCGGCGGCGGCGATGACAACGACGGAGGCAACAACACCATCAGCGGCAACGCGGAAGTCATCGCCATCGGCGGCGGTCTGGTGCCGGCATCGGCGGCGGCAGCGACTGTGGCGATGGCAGCTACATCACCATCGAGGGCAATGCAAAGGTGACTGCCAAAGGCGGCGATTACGCAGCCGGCATCGGCGGCGGTGAATCTTGTGATGGCAGCAACATCACCATCACCGGCAGCGCGGAAGTGACCGCCACCGGCGGCAGTATGGGTGCCGGCATCGGCGGCGGCGCCTGGTGCACCGGCAGCGAAAACATCACCGTCTCCGGGGATGCCCAGGTGAAGGCCCAGGGCGGTGTGGAAACCAACAATCCTGCCACAGGCGCTGCCATCGGCGATGGTGCACAATATAACAGCGCTATCCCCGGCAGCGATATCCCCGGCAGGGAAGAGACACCCAACACCGATGCTCTGAACGAGGGCTGGATCGCCGCCTACGCTCCCGGTACCGAAAATATGGATACCGCTGTCCCCAATAGCCTGACCTATAAGGATGATAATGGATATTTGACCACAAGCAGCAACGCTGTGCCGTTTACGAAACAGAAACCCACCTGCACCGAGGACGGATACAGAGCCGGATTCACGGTTGGCAACACGCAGGTAGGCGGAGAGACGCTTCCGGCCACGGGCCACAATGTCCCCAACGGGTATACACCCCAAAATGATGCCACCTGCACGACCCTCGGCACCATGAAAGGCTACTGCCCCAACTGCCAGACCACCGTAACCATACCCGATCCCAACAGTGAGTATGCACCCACAGCTTCACCAACTACATTTCCAACCCCGACGCCACCTATGACCATGACGGCACCAAGACGGCCAGATGCGATTTCTGCGATGCCACCGACACCATCCCCGACCCCTGGCAGCAAGCTGGTGTGGGCAACCGCACCCCTCTACCGGGTCATCGATCAGGACGGCGAGGATATCCCCCCACAAGGCAGAGCGGAAGGACGGCGTGCTGACCGTCACCGTGGACGCGGACTTTGCCAGCCTCACGGGTTCTCTCGGCGGCATAAACGCACTGAAAGAGCAGGGGATCGACACTATCGTCTTTATAACAAACGGCGCAAGCTCCACCTTCGCCCTCTCTGACCTTCTGGCGCAGGGCAGCACAGGAGACATCTATACCCTCAATCATAACGGCGACACGGTCAGCTTCACGCTTGGTGAAGCAAAAACCGATATAAACGAGATTCTGGCGCAGCCGTAAACAAACATCATGATAAAGGACGGTCAGGCACATTTGTGTCTGACCGCCGCAGGCACGCCGGAAAAAGGCATGCAAAGGAACTTTTGACGAGGCTTAACCGCCGGGAAATCCGGCTCTATGTCAATAGTTGGGGTAGAGCAAAAGAAGACCTAAAAAACAGGAGTGAGCGGTGCACCGCTCACTCCTGTTTTTTAGGTGAGAGAGGCGCAATGAAGAATCCTGTTTCTGAAGTAATCGAAGCTGCGAACGCCGAATGAGATACGTTTTATGACCTTTATCTTATTGTTACAGCCCTCTGTGAAGCCGTTAGTGTACACGCAATCAAAGGAATTCAGAATTTCATCAGACCAGTTATGTACTGCTTTTGTGCAGGCGTCAAACTCTTTCAGCCCGGCGCATTCCGCGGTATATACCCATTCGCTGAGCCGTTGCTTGCCAATGGTTGAGCCGTCTGAATGCATTAATTCAGCGAAACTGTTTTTAAGGCGGTCTGTAGTATTTCCACAGCAGGGGCATTTATGCGGATGCCGGGGCAACTCTATTTCTATATGAATTGACTCAGAGGTTTCTTCCCTGAACAGAAAATCGTTGTCGGTTATAGTCCGTCCCTCATAGTGCAGAGCCTCGCTCTCGCAGTAGCGGCGGTACTCTT